>JGI24712J26585_10001517_pt1 | contig 19829 bp, 22 predicted proteins | sample BioPla3DNA2_FD_26585 | JGI IMG/M metagenome (IMG submission 26585) | reverse complement strand
TTAGAAGAAGAACTTGCAACTTTCCCTTATGTAAATGGTGGACTTTTCACAGAAGAAGACCAATTTATTCCGCCATTTACAGAAGAAATAAAAGATTTGCTTGTTCGTAAAGCAAGTGATGATTTTAACTGGGCAGAAATTTCTCCAACAATTTTTGGTGCTGTTTTTGAATCCACTTTGAATCCAGAAACTCGAAGAAGTGGAGGAATGCATTATACTTCAATCGAAAATATCCATAAAGTAATCGACCCTCTTTTTATGGATGAATTAAAAGAAGAATTTGAAAGCATCAAAGAAATCAAACAGGATAAAACAAGAGAAAATAAACTTATAGAATTTCAAAAGAAGTTGGGAAATTTAAAATTTCTCGACCCAGCTTGTGGTTCTGGAAACTTTTTAACTGAAACATATTTAAGTTTACGAAGATTGGAAAATGAATGTCTAAAATTGCGTTTTTCTTTTGGCGGTGTTCTTGATGTTTTTGAAGATACTGTTTTTGTAAAAATTCATCAGTTTTACGGAATTGAAATAAATGATTTTGCCGCTGTTGTTGCAAAAACAGCTCTTTGGATTGCAGAAAGTCAAATGATGATAGAAACTTCAAATATTTTGCAAAGAAACTTAGACTTTTTACCCTTGAAATCTTATGCAAACATCGTAGAAGGAAATGCTTTACGAATTGATTGGGAAACAGTTGTTTCTAAGAATGAGTTGAATTACATCATGGGAAATCCGCCTTTTGTAGGTGCTCGATTAATAAACAGAGAACAACGTGAAGATGTGGAAAATCTCTTTAAGAATTGGAATAATGATGGAAATTTAGATTATGTATGTTGTTGGTACAAAAAAGCAGTTGATTTAATAAATGATACTTCAATAAAGTGTGCATTTGTATCAACAAGTTCTGTTTGTCAAGGAGAAACTGTTGCTAATTTATGGCAGCCAATTTTAGATAAAGGAATTTCGATAAATTTTGCCTATGAACCATTTAAATGGACATCAGAAGCTACAGGACAAGCTCAAGTCTGGTGTGTTATTATTGGTTTTAGTTGCAAAAATGAAATGCATAAAAAAATCTATACATATAAAAATAGCCGAAAAGTAAAAAACATAAATGCATATATTTTAGACGCAAAAAATGTTTTTATTGAGAGAAGAAGTAGACCTCTGTGTAAGGTTCCAAAATTACATAAAGGATGTCAGCCAACCGATGGGGGAAATTTAATTATAGAAGCAGAGGAATATGAAGATTTTCTAAAAAAAGAACCAAATGCAAAAAAATATATAAAAAATTTGATAGGTGCTAGAGAATTTTTACAAAACAAAAATAGATACTGTTTGTGGTTAGTAGGCGTAGAACCTGCTGAATTAAAAAAAATGCCTTATGTTATTGAGAGAATAAAAAAATGTAAGGAAATGAGACTTTCGGCTAATGATAAAAGTACTCAAAAATTAGCAGATAGACCAACAGAATTTAGAGAAACATATAATTATAAAAATTATATTGTTATTCCTATGATGACTCCGTCAAATAAAAAATATATCCCGTTAGGATTTTATGGAGAAGATACAATCTCAACAAATTTGAATCTTATTGTTGAGAATGGAGATTTATATTTATTTGGAATCCTGATGTCGAGTATTCACATGGCTTGGACAAAAGTCGTTTGTGGAAGATTAGGTGATGCATTTAGATATTCAGCAGGAGTTGTATATAATAATTTTCCATTTTGTAATCCAACAGAAAAAGAAAGAGAAAACATTATTAAAACAGCTGAGAACATTTTAAAAGCAAGAGAATTGTTTCCTAATTCGTCTATTTCAGATTTGTATGATGATATTTTAATGCCACCAGAACTCCGTAAAGCCCACAAAGCCAACGACCATGCTGTTATGGAAGCTTACGGTTTTGCAAAAGACATGACAGAAAGCGAAATTGTTTCAGAATTATTTAATATGTATGAGGAATTAACAAAATAATACTCATAGAGCCGATATTCCGCCAGGATCATCGGCTCTATAAGGAGGTTTATATGAATAATGAAGAAGAAATGTTTGAAATAACAGAAGATTTTATTGTTGCTGGGATGTCGGGAAATGGTGGTTTTAATTATGCTCAATTAAGATTATTAGGAGTTGAAATTCCACCAAAAACAGGATGGAAAACTAGAATTATAGGTAAAATGATTCCAAAATCAGTAGCACAAGAATATCTTAATATGAAAGGTAGAACAAAAAAAGTAGTAAGAAAAGAAAAAATAAAACAGATTCAATCAGAATTATTTGGCAAAGAAAATAAAATAGAAATTACCGAAGCTGAAAAAAATATTATTCGATTTTGTGTAGAAGAAAGCTATATGACTTCTTTAGAAAGAGGATGCCTGGAAAGAGCAGAAATTGCAAAAAGAATCCTTGAAAAATTGAATCTGATAAAAAAGAAAGAAGAAGCTGAAGGGGTTTTTGAAAAATCATATTTTTTGTAGGCTTAAAAATGACAACAGAAGAACTTAAAATTTTAGATGAAATAATGGATTTTATAGATAAAGAAAATGTATATCTATATTTAACTGTAAGAGATTATGCACTTGAAAATAAACCAGAATGGGTTGAGTTTCTGCAGAAAAGAAAAACTATAAAATTTTTAATATTATATACCAATTCAAAAAGGCGGAAAGATAAGGTAAAAAAGAATTGTTTCTATGAATATCTTGATTCTAAATATCAAAATTTAGAGTCCTAAGATAAAGCTGGGTCGTTTGAATTGATGAGTGATTCAATAGTTTTGACAGTCTAAAAATATCTTTATTCTCTGTGTATTCATTTACCGCAAAAAAGTGTCTAAAATCGTGTGCTGAATATACAGCTTTTATTTTTCCTTGTTTATATAATTTTTCTGTATAATATCTTAATAAATTTTCAATTTTATAATCTTTCCATTTAGAAAAAGGTTGTTTCCTGGAAAGATTGTTTTCATCAAAAAGTTTGATAATTTCATCAGAAACAGAGAGTTTAAATTCTTTATTTTTAGTTATGGTTGTTATCGTTTTTCCGTATAGAGACAAATGTTCAAATCCACCAGCTCGTAAACCAAGTTTTGCCATCAACTGAACAATGATAGAAAGTTCTCCTGGCACATTGTTTATGATTGTTTCAAAATCTGTTGTATCAGGGATAACAAGTTCTTTTTTTGATTTGTTTTTAGGACGAGCCTTTGTTCCTCGAAAAATATTTTTAATATTGTGTTGTCGTTCCAGGAATGTATAAAAAGATGATACAGCTGCGACATCTTTTCTGATGGATGCAGGCGAACGATTTCCTTGTCTTTCTGTTAAAATCCATTCATCTGCAAGAGCAGGTGTCATTGATATATAATCTTTATTTTTCTTCGTACAAAACTTTTCAAACCTATTTAAGCTGTCTAAATACGATTTTTTCGTGTATAAACTATCGAATAACTCTAAAAAATGCATTCTAGAGAGGTCTAAATCTATGCTAGATGCTTTTACAAGAGTTTCCATATCATCTGTGAGTTTCTTTTTTAAGTACCAGGATGCAACTTCTTTTAATTGAGTTTCTGATAAATCTGCAAGAGCTGGAACTGAATTTGCGATTTGTTTTCCAAGAGTTTTTAAATCCTGGTCTTTAATTATTTCATTCATTTTATTTTGCTCTCATATTCAGAACATTTAGAATTTACACTTACAAATTTCCCATCTAAAAGACAATTTCTTTTTTTATAATAATTACAGGTTGCACAACATTCTAAAGTTTCAGAAACAGGTTCTATATCAAAAATGAAATAGTATTCACAAGTTTTTTTATTTAATGATGTAGGATGCATCTCATAAACGATAGCATCTTTATTAGGAACAAAACCTTTTTCTAACCATTGTTTTTTTGTTAAAAATTGTGATTTTAGATTTTCTGGTAATCTAGTTTTTACGATTTTGCTGTCATATTCAGAAAGATATTTTATGTTGTTTAAAAGATTTTGTATTTCTTGAATTGTTTCCATTAAAAAATTCCTTAATAAAATAATTGGTCGATTAATGAACTTGGAATACCAGAATCAATTAAATTGTTATAACATTCTAAATTTTCTTTTTCCTGTTCAGATAAATTGTTATATCTTCTTTCTTCTGATTCTATAATCTGTTGTTGTCTACAAAAATTTTGATGTTCTTTATGAAGTTCTTCTTTTGCCCATTCTGGTTTTTGATTAAAAACTTCTCTTGTCATTCCATATTTATCTTGCAAATAAGCATAAAATTTCATTTATTTATATCCTTTAAAAATAAAGTTTATATTGTTGATAATATAGATCTTTCTGCAATTGAATTATCAAGATAAATATACGGACATTCAATATAATTTAAAATATGCTGCCATGAATTAAGTGCATAACTGATGGCTTTTCCGAATTTTACTTCAGGAACTACGGATGGCTGAATTGCGACAAGCCAGTCATGGAATTCATTTAAAATCGGGAGAATTTTCTTTTTTCTTTCTTCCACTATTTCATCATTGCTCAGATTCTTTTCTCTGAGTCTGTTTTCGAGGAAATATACCTTCTGAATATAATCTACAGCTTTCTGGGCATTTTCAGCAAAGCCATGTCCACACTTTACGGCATCAAAGAATTTGCGTCTGACATGAGCCATGCAAGCTACATGAATTATGAGATCATCAGGATATAACTTTGAATGTTCTTCCAGGGCGGCTTCATAACCGCCATATTCATCCGTCTGGAGCCATCCTTGAAAACCGTTTATAAAAGGCTTTATGAACTTGGGATTCCGGCTTTCATAATATCTGTAAATTACGGCTTTTTGTTCAACCGGACCGCCACAGGCTAGCCACATATATGATTTCTGCCGGTTTTTATTGGCTTCGGCATTTTCATATTTCAGAACCTTAACCGTAGTCTCATCCATGTTCATAACAGGCCCGGATTTTATATGATTCATAAGAATCTGTTCCATAGGCTTTAGTTTTTCATATACTTTTAGCTGCCAGTTATCCATATCAGCTCTTGAAATATCAATCAGACGTCTTTCGAATGCCTTTGACTGTCTGTAGTATGGATTATGTTCACAGAACTTCTGTGTAAAGATAAATGCAAGAAGATTTGGTGTTGAAATTGATTTTGGAATGATATTCTTTGGAGCCGGCATCTGACGGAATACAGGATGTTCTTCATCTCCGCTTCCTTCGCAGACTCTGCAGGCATATTTTGGACGTACAATAACTTCAACATAAATCTGAGCTGGAATTACCTGGAGTCTTTCAGAGCGGTCTTCCCCTACTTTTACAAGTTCAGCACCGCATGCACAATGCTTCTCTTCTTCAGGAATATCAAGATATATTTCACGTCGCGGAAGGTCTTCTGAAAGCTTTTTACGGCCGCACTTTCGCCTTTTATAACTTTTTACGAGTTCTTCTTTGAAAGGCCCCTCACCCGCTACACTTGCTTCAATTTCTTCTTCAGATGGAATGAATGCTTCATCTTCAAAATCAAAAAGATTCGGCTGATTATCAGATTTTTCTGTTCTGGCACAGAAACGGTAATGTAACTGTGTTGCAAGTTTTTCCTGAAGCTGAATTATTTCCAGATTCTTCTGTTCTATTTCAGATTCTCTAAGTTCGATTTCTTTCTGTTTTGCCTTAATTTCAAGGTCTTTTTTCTTGAGCTGGGAATCTTTTGAAACGAATAAAATATGGGTCTTTAACAGCAAGTCATGGGCATTTCCTCTATGGGTAAAAGAGTGTGTTCAGTTTGTGATAGCAAGAATTGGAACCTGTGTTTTTGATATGGGCTATATGTTTGTTGCTATTTCGCTTCTACAATTTGGCGAGACTGTATCAAAAGTGATTGCAAATATCATTGTTGTATTGTTGAACTACATTTTAAGTAAAATTTGGATCTTCAAACAGAAAAATAACGTTGACTGACTGGATTTATGAAAATTTTATTCATAATCTGAACACATTGACAGAAAAACGACTGCAAGGTAATATGAAAAAATAGTTTATTGGAATCGGTTTTTAGGTTGAAGACATTAGAGGGGTGTCTATGGCACAAAAAAAGTTGCGGAAGATTTTTCAGAAAGAATGGTAAAAACGAATTGCTATACAATATTGGTAATATAAGAGGTGTTAGTCAATGATTCTTATTACATACCTAAAACTTTACCTTTTTCGTAAAAAATACCGCAGACTTAATCGTCATAATGAAACATCGATAAAGACATTTTGTGATTTATCAAAAGTTATCGTTGGTAAGAAAACTTATGGATTAATTAATGTAACAGATTTCAGCCCAGCTGATACTAAATTGGAAATAGGTTCTTATTGTTCAATTGCTCCGAATGTACGCTTTTTGCTTGGAGGAGAGCATCAACTTTATAGCATTACAACATATCCTTTTAAGGTAAAGTCTTTTGGAAAAGCAAGGGAGGCTGGCAGTAAAGGGGATATTGTTGTAAAAGATGATGTCTGGATTGGCGACGGGGCGATTATTTGTAGTGGTGTCACTATTGGCCAAGGTGCTATTATTGCAGCAGGTAGCGTGGTTACAAAAGATGTTGCCCCCTATGCAATTGTTGGTGGAAATCCAGCAAAATTTATTAAATGGCGATTTGATGAATCTTGCCGAGCAAAGTTATGTAAAACTGATATAGTAAAGTTGTTTGACAGTTTTACAGAAGAAGATATTCCGTTAGTTTATGAAAATTTGACAGAAGAAGTTTTAAATAAGATATTGGAGATTAATCATGAGTAAGCCAAGAGTTATTGCATTTTATTTGCCTCAATTTCATCCGATTCCTGAAAATGATGAATGGTGGGGAAAGGGGTTCACTGAATGGACAAATGTGGGAAAGGCAAAGCCGTTGTATCCTGGTCATAAACAGCCAAAAATTCCTACGGATTTAGGCTATTATGATTTGCGTTTGTCAGAAACACGAGAGTTACAAGCACAGATTGCAAAAAGCTCTGGTATTGAAGGCTTTTGTTATTGGCACTATTGGTTTGGTGAAGGGAAGGAATTGTTAGAAAGACCAATAAATGACGTTGTTAGAGAAGGAAAACCTGATTTTCCGTTCTGTTTAGCATGGGCAAATGAAAGTTGGTATTCAAAAATTTGGTCTAAGGATAAAACTCTAGATAAATTATTGATTGAACAAAAATATGGCGGTGAAAAAGATTATACAGCTCATTTTTATTCTGTCTTAAATAAATTTAGAGATGAAAGATATATAAAAGTAAATGGAAAAGTACTGTTTATGATATATAAACCAGAACAATTTTCTGATTGTTCAAAATTTATATTATTATGGCGGCAATTAGCTGAGAAAAATGGACTTGTTGGTATACATTTTGTTGCAAATTCTGAAAGGAATATAAAAAATCCTGAAAAATATTTCGATATAGGTTTTGATGCAGTATTTACAGACAGAATGTGGTTAGGAGCAAAAGTGCTAAATGCTAAGAATCCTTTAAATGTCATAAAAAATATTTTATGCACTGTTTTTAGATTACCGAAACTTGTTCCATATAAAAATATTGTGAAATTTGGTTCTTCAGCAGAAGATAAAAGATGTGAATTTTATCCAGGTATTGTTTGTACATGGGATCATACTCCACGGAGTGGCAGAAAGGGGATGGTTTTTACAGGTTTTAGTTTGAAATTGTTTGCAAAACACTGCAAAGATGTTTTTTCAATTATTAAAGATAAACCAGCTCAAGAAAAGATTGTATTTTTGAAATCTTGGAATGAATGGGGTGAAGGTAATTTTATGGAACCAGATATGGAATACGGATACGGTAAAATTAATACTTTGAAGGATTGCTTAAAGGATTTTTGATGATGTTTTATGCATTACCATATATTTGCTTTTTCTCCTTATTACTTTTTTCCTCTTTGATAAATCCTCGTGTATATTATAGATATTCTTTTTTTAGATGTGATCAAAATAAAGCTATATATATGCTTCAATATTTTTTAATTATATCTTTATATGTTTTTTTTCTATCGTTTAGAGGAAATGTCTATTATGATTGGAAATCATATAGAGATCTTTATAATACAGTTCCTAAATTCGGTTCGCAATTGTATCATAATTATACCCCTCTAGAATGGGAGATTGGCTTTTATATATTTGCATCTTTATGCAAGTTTTTTTCATCAGATTATATTTTTTTTCAATTCGTAAATTCAATTGTGGACATAATCATTTTGGTAATGATTTTTAAAAGATATTATAAAAATCAACTTTTTTGTTTAGCCCTCACATTCTTTTATTGTTTTAATGGTTTTACAATTGAAGTGAATTTATTGCGTAATAGCAAAGCAATTTTATGTTTTCTTTTGTCCTTGAAATATTTAAATAATGAGAAGTATTTGAAATATTTTATACTTAATACTATCGGTGTCTTGTTTCATACAAGTGCGATTATTTATTTAATAACTGGATTTTTTATTAAAAAAATCCAGTTCAATAAAATAACTCTTGTTATCCTTTTTTTTATTGCTAATTGTGTTTTTTTATGCCAAATTAATTTAGTAAGTAAAATATTAGATTTTATTAGACTGATTCTTCCGCCATCGTTTAAAAAGGTAATTATTTTGTTGGACCGATATAAAAATGTAGGTGCATATGGAATAACTATTGGATATTTAGAGAGATTATTAACATTTTGGGTTTTATTTATCTATAGTAAAACTATTAGAAAATGGAATTATGGTCAGATTTTTCTTAATTCTTATTACATATATTATTTTAATTATTTAGTTTTTGCACCTTTGGGTACGATATGTGAAAGAATTGGTGTTTTATTTTCATATTCTTGTTGGTTTTTATACCCCTTCGTTTTTAAGAATCTAAAAAAGAAAGATTCTAAATTCTTTTTCATATTAATTTTTTGGATTTATGGGATATTAAAGTTAATAAGCGTAAATCACAACGTAGATTATCAATATTCAAACATTCTCTTTGAATATTAGGAGTTTTAATTGAATATAGTTTTTTTACTTAATGGAGTAACAAGTTTTCCTGCTGGCGGTTTCAAAGTTATATTTGAATATGCAAACCGTTTTGCAAGTGAAGGTCATACCGTAAACATTGTAATGGGAGCTGCTACTATTAGTCCTAAAACAACTTTTGCGGCCCTTTTTCGTTATCCTTATTATAAACTAACGAATAATTATTCTCCGGTATGTTGGTTTAAATTACATCCAAATGTACACTGCAGCTATCATTTTACACTTGCAGAAAGAAATATACCAGAAAGTGATGTTGTAATAGCAACAGCTGTTGAAACTGCTTTTTATCTTAAAAGATATAAAAGAAATGTAAAAAAGTGGTATTTTATTCAGGATTTTGAGGCATGGGCAATATCAGAAAAGAAAGTATATAAAACCTACACATTTCCGTTTCAAAAAATTGTAATTGCCCCTTGGTTACAAAAATTAGTACAATCAAAAGGTAGTGATGCAGTAATAATTCCAAATGGTTTTGATTTTGAATATTTTAAAATAAATAAAAGAATTGAAGAGCGTAATAAGTTAAATATTTTACTGATGTTTCATACAATGGAACGGAAAAGGTGTTGTGATTCAATATCTGCATTAAAAATTGTTATGGAAAAATATCCTTTTATTAATATAAGAATGTTTGGAAGACCAGAACGCCCTGCCAATATTCCTTTTGATTTTGAATATTATCAATCTCCGGATAAGGAAACTCATAATCGTCTTTATAATGAAGCTGCAATTTATATAGCTGCCAGTTCTGTTGAAGGGTGGGGATTAACGGTTGGAGAGGCGATGATGTGTGGGTGTGCCGTGGCTTGTACCGATAACGAAGGTTTTAAAATCATGGCACATGACAATGAAACTGCATTGTTAAGTCCTGTATATGATTATAAACGACTGGCAGAAAATATTATTCGTCTAATTGAAGATGATGAGCTTAGAATTCGTCTTGCTAAAAAGGCTAATGAAAATATTAAGCAATATACTTGGGATAATTCTTATAAAAAGTTTAAGGAAACAATTTTCAATTGATTTCAAAAAAATATGAAAAGGTAGAAACTCTATGATTTCCATCTGTATGGCATGCCGAAACGGCGAAAAGTTTATTGGTAAACAGATACAGTCAATACTATCGCAGATAGGTGATGACGATGAACTGATTATTTCAGATGACCAATCGACTGATAATACCGTTACGATTATCGAAAGTTTTAATGATAAGCGAATAAAAATATATAAACATGAACCACCTAAGATAAAAGCTAAATTCGGCAGAAACTTTTATTTTGCAACAGCAAATTTTGAGAATGCATTAAAACATGCTTCTGGAGATATTTGTTTTTTAACAGATCATGATGATATATGGCCAGAAGATAAAGTAAAAGAATGTATTAGTGCATTAAAAAAATGTGATTTTGTTCAGACAAACTTTTCGCTTATAAATGAAAATGATGAAATAACAAATCCAAAATTTCTGAATTATAATCCTATCGAACATGGATTATTAAAGACTCTTTGGATATGTAAAATGCAGGGATGCACCATGGCTTTTAAAAGGTGCGTTTTGGATAAAGCCTTGCCGTTTCCAAGAAAACTAATGTTGCATGATGCATGGCTTGGCTTGATAGCAAAAAAGTATTTCAAAGTCGGTTATATTGATAAACCATTACTTATGTATCGAAGAACTGGAAACAATGTATCTACATCAGGTGGAAAAAGTAATAATCCTACGTGGTTTAGATTTTATTATAGAATTAAATTGTTAATGCAACTTTTTATAAGATTTTATAAGAGAGGCCGTAAATGAAAAAGATTCTCCAAATCTCAACCTATTATCTGCCACATTATGGCGGGATAGAGCAGCTTGTCTATGACTTCAGTCGTATTCTTACAAAGCAAGGAAATAAAACAAAGGTAATTTGTTTTAATGATAAGCCAGAAACAATAATCGATACTTATGACGGACAGGAAATAATTCGTGTTGGTTATAAACATAAACTTGCTTCTCAAGCTATCAGTCTGCGATATTTTTTTGAACTTAAAAGAGTTATAAAAGAATTCAAACCAGATGTGATTCACATTCATCTTCCTAATCCTCTTATTGCAACTTATCTTTTGTTTGCTAAGCCAAAGTGTAAAATAACATTGCATTGGCATTCAGATATCGTTAGACAGAAACTATTAAAACAACTTTATGTACCTTTTGAAAAGGCTTTATTGAAGAAGGCTTGTAAAATTGTTGCAACAACACAAGTGTATGCTGAAAACTCCGACAGATTAAAGTTTTATCTTGATAAAGTTTCTGTAATACCTAATATTATTGAAAATACTTTTTTGGATAGTTTGACTGAATCAGATAAGATTGCGATTTCTAAGATAAAAGAAACATATGGCAATAAGAAGATTATCTTTACAATTGGTGTTCACCGTGAATATAAAGGATTAAAATATCTTATAGAAGCAAGTCAATATCTAAGTGAGAAATATGAAGTTGTGATAGCAGGAAGTGGTCCTTTGACCGATTCCTTAAAACAACAAACCTCTGATTTACATTTGAATAATGTTCATTTTATTGGGCGCATATCAGATAAAGAAAAAAAACTTTATTTACATTCTTCAGAAGTTTATGCCTTCCCTTCAATCACAAAAAATGAAGCATTTGGAATTGCGCTTGTTGAAGCTCTTTATTGTGGTGTACCAGCTGTAACTTTTACAATTGAAGGTTCTGGTGTGAATTATGTTAATCAAGATGGAATTACAGGAATTGAAGTACATGAACTTGATGCTAAGAAATATGCACAAGCTTTGATGATATGTACAAAAGAAAAATATGGAGATGCTGCTCGAAATTGGGCAAAAGAAAATTTCACAGAGAATTCAATAACTGATAAAATAAAAGTTTTTTTTGAGGAATAGTTATGATTATCACACTGACACCATTCCGAATGAGTTTTTTTAGCGACGGAACAGATTATAACGGCTTTTTTAATGAACATGGCAGTGCTGTACTCAGTGCGACTGCCGTAAACCTAAAGCAGGTTTATTCTTACAGGCTGAAAAAAAATATTAAAATAAGCGGATTCATGTAACATTTTATCCGCAAAAAATCATATTATATGATAGGACAAAAATTATGGCAAGAAAACTACATAACATTCTTATTACTGGTGGAGCTGGATTTATCGGTTCAAACTTTATCCACTATCTTTTTGGTATGTCTTCTGCAGAGGACAATCTTTTTAATGACGCAAATTTTGACGGCACTGTTGTAAACGTTGACTGCCTCACTTATGCAGGAAATCTTGAATCTTTGAAAGACATCGAAGAAAAATTCGGTGGCAAACGCTATTTCTTCGAAAAAGTTGATATCTGTGACCGCGAAAACATTGAACGTATTTTCAAGCAGTACGATATTGATACTGTAATTCACTTTGCAGCAGAAAGCCACGTAGACCGCTCAATCCTTGGTCCTGAAGCTTTCATGAAAACAAACGTAATGGGAACTTTCACTCTGCTTGATGTTGCAAGAAACTACTGGAAGAAAGAAGACGGCAGCATTCGCGATGACGTACTCTTCCATCATATTTCAACTGATGAAGTTTACGGTTCTCTCGGCGAGACAGGCTACTTCCGCGAAGATACTCCTTATGATCCACGCTCTCCATATTCTTCATCTAAGGCCAGCAGCGACCATGTTGTAATGGCTTATTTCCATACATACGGCCTTCCAATCACACTTTCTAACTGTACAAATAACTACGGTCCATACCAGTTCCCGGAAAAACTGCTTCCTTTGATGATCAGCAATATCCGCAACGGAAAGAACCTTCCTGTTTACGGAAAGGGCGACAATATCCGCGACTGGATTTATGTAGAAGACCACAACCGCGCTGTATGGCTGATTGTAAACAAGGGCGTTACCGGTGAAAAATACAACATCGGTGGCGAAAACGAATGGCAGAACATCAAGCTGCTCCACAAGGTAATTGAACTTACTGCAAAGGAAACTGGAAAGAATGTGGCTGATGTAGAAAAAACAATCACTTACGTAAAGGACCGCCCTGGCCACGACAAGCGTTATGCAATCGACTGTACAAAAATCAAGACAAAGCTCGGCTGGGAGCGCAAGATGACCTTTGAAGAGGGCTTGCAGGAAACTGTAAAGTGGTACCTCAAGAACAGCGACTGGATTAACCACATTTTGTCTGGCGATTATAAGAACTGGATCAGCAAAAACTATACAGAACAGGGAAGATAAAAGATTCCCACTTCGGTGGTTGAGCTTGTCGAAACCACCTTGTCAAAGGAGACGATTAAATTGAAAGGAATTATACTTGCCGGCGGCAGCGGAACCCGCCTATATCCAATCACAAAAGCAGTTTCAAAACAGATTCTGCCTTTGTATGACAAACCGATGATTTATTATCCGCTTTCATGCCTTATGCTGGCAGGAATCCGCGATGTACTTATTATTTCAACACCACGCGACATCAGCTGTTTTAAAGAACTCTTTGGAGACGGAGCATGGCTTGGAATGCATTTTGAATATGCAGTACAGGATAAGCCACGCGGACTTGCAGATGCTTTTATCATCGGTAAAGAATTTATCGGTACCGATTCTGCTGCCCTTGTACTTGGCGATAACATTTTCTACGGACAGAGCTTTACTTCAACATTGCGCCGTGCCCGTGAAAAGGTAGAAAAAGGCGAGGGAAGCGTAATTTTCGGATACTTTGTAAAAGACCCTACAGCTTACGGTGTTGTAGAGTTTGATAAAGAAGGCAAGGTTTTAGGAATTGAAGAAAAGCCTTCAAATCCAAAATCAAACTACGCCGTTCCGGGCCTTTACTTTTACAGCAATGCAGTTTGCGAAATTGCGGCAAATGTAAAACCAAGCGCACGCGGCGAAATCGAAATCACTTCAATCAATAACGAATACTTAAACCGTGGAGAACTTTCTGTAGAACTCCTTGGACGTGGTATGGCCTGGCTTGATACTGGCACTTACGACGGACTTCTTGAGGCAAGCAATTTTATTGCAACAATCCAGAAACGTCAGGGAATGTATGTAAGCTGTATCGAAGAGATTTCATACCGCAACGGCTGGCTTACAAAAGAGCAGCTGCTTGACCTTGCAAAAGGCTACAAGACAGATTACGGCCGCTACCTTGAATATATTGTAGAGAACTAGGATACAAAAATGGCATTTGAATTTAAAAACTGCGCACTTGCAGACGGAACAGAAATAAAAGGCCTCTATGTAATCCAGCCAAAGATTTTTGGTGATGCAAGAGGCTACTTCCTCGAAACTTACAGCGAGCGCGACTTTTTTGCAGCAGGCCTTACAATGAAGTTTGTACAGGACAATCAGTCTAAATCATCAAAAGGTGTTCTCCGCGGTCTTCACTTTCAGACCCAGCACCCACAGGGAAAGCTCGTTCGTGCCCTTGAAGGAAAAGTTTACGATGTAGCGGTAGACCTTCGCAAGGGAAGCCCAAGCTTCGGCAAATATTATGGCGTAATCCTCGACGCAGAAAAGCAGAATATGTTTTATATTCCGGAAGGCTTTGCCCACGGCTTTTACGTTCTTTCTGATGAAGCAATCTTTACATATAAGTGTACAGACTTCTACGACCCTAAAGGCGAGGGCGGACTCATGTGGAACGACCCTGCTATCGCAATCGACTGGAAGGCTGTTGCTCCGGATGTAAATCCTCTTCTTTCAGATAAGGATAGAAGACACCCTGCTTTTGATGCTGCAAAGAATTATTTTGATATTAATGGAAAGTGGATAGGAGCATAAAAATGATTTGGTTAATCGGTTGTAAAGGAATGCTTGGTACAGAAATTGCGAGACAACTTTCTGAAAACAAGATAGATTTTGCTGGAACTGATATTGATGTAGATATTACAAATCCACAAGCACTTGCGGAATTTGTAAAAGGAAAAAATATTTCTTATATCATAAACTGTTCTGCTTATACTGCAGTAGACAAGGCTGAATCAGATGCAGATTTTGCAAAGAAACTTAATGAAGATGGCCCAAGAAATATTGCAAATCTTGCAAATCAGATTCATGCAAAAATGATTCATATTTCTACTGATTATGTTTTTGACGGAACAGGGACAGAACCTTATACAGAGGACATGCCTGTTGCTCCAATTGGGGTATATGGAATAACAAAGGCTGCCGGAGAAGCAGCTGTAAGACAAAATCTTATAGAGTATTACATAATTCGTACAGCATGGCTTTATGGCTGGGCTGGTAGAAATTTTGTTTACACAATGATTAAGGCAATGAATACTCATGATTCTGTAAAAGTTGTTAATGACCAGAAAGGTAGTCCTACTTTTGCGGGAGACCTTGCTTCTGTAATTATAAAAATCATTAATAAGAATAATGTGCCATATGGAACATATCACTGTACAGACCTTGGTGAAATAACCTGGTGGGATTTTACAAATGAAATTAAAAAACAGGGCATTGAATTAGGAGTAATTACTAATAAGGAATGCCTAGTAAATCCTTGTTCATCAGAAGATTATCCAACTCCTGCAAAAAGACCGGCTTATTCAGTTTTGAATAAAGAAAAAATCCAAAAAGTATTAGATATTAAGCTTCCAGATTGGAAAGAAAGTCTCAGACTGTTTATTAATTCAGACTTATTTGATAAAAAACGAATTACAGACTGAAAGTACTAGGAAAAAAAATGAAATATTCATATGCTAAGGATATATTAAAACAAAACAACCAGGAACAAATCCTAAGATTTTTTGATACTCTCGGTACAGAGACTCAATTAACTTTTCTAAAACAAATAGAAAACATAAACTGGTCAGACTTGTCAAAAATCAATACAAAAGAAACTTCAGAAAGAGGAAATTTTACACCGCCTCCAGCTATTAGTATAGAAGAGATTGAAAAGAATAAGGCTCAATATACATCAGCTGGTCTACAGGCAATAAAAAATGGTGAAGTTGCTGCGGTTCTTCTTGCTGGAGGAATGGGAACAAGACTTGGTTTTGATTTACCAAAAGGGTGTTTTGATGTTGGGCTTACTCATCCGCTTTATATTTTTGAGTGTTTGATTAATAATCTGCTTGAGGTTGTAAAACAGGCTGGTGTCTATATTCCACTTTACATAATGACAAGCGAAAAAAATGATGAAGTAACACAGAAGTTTTTTGAAGAACATAATTATTTTGGTTATGATAAAAACTACATCAAGTTCTTTATTCAGGATATGGCCTGTGCTGTAGATTTTGATGGTAAACTTTTGCTTGAGGAAAAAGGAAGATTAGCGACTTCTCCAAATGGGAATGGCGGCTGGTTCACTTCTATGGTAAAAGCTGGACTTGATAAAGATTTACATCAAAAGAATATAAAATGGATAAACATTTTTGCTGTAGATAATGTTTTGCAGAGGATTGCAGATCCTGTTTTTGTTGGTGCAACAATTCTTGGAAAATATCAGAGTGCTTCAAAGGTTGTAAGAAAAGTTGAACCTCATGAAAAAATGGGGCTCCTTTGTCTGGAAGACAATAAGCCTTCTATCGTAGAATACTACGAAATGACCAAAGAAATGGCCGAAGCCAGAGATTCGGACGGAAGTCTCACCTACAAATATGGTGTAATTCTTAATTATCTTTTTGCTCTGGATAAGCTTGAAGAAATAGTTAATGAAAAGCTTACTGTCCATATTGTAGAAAAGAAGATTCCATACATCGACGAAAACGGCAGCAAAATCAACCCGACAGAACCAAACGGCTACAAATTTGAACTTCTGGTTCTAGATATGGTTCACATGATGGACAACAATCTTGCCTTTGAAGTAGCCCGCGAAAAAGAATTCGCCCCAATAAAAAATCTTCACGGTACTGATAGTGTAGATTCTGCTAGAGAATATCTTAAACGAATTGGTATTATTTTATAAAAGATTTTACTATTGTCGTTGTCAGTGTTAAACTTCGAAATGCGCCAAAATCGCCTGGCACTAACACTGAGTATTCAGGTTCATCCGAATGACCAATACGCTGCAAAAAACGAAAATAGTTCTTTGGGTAAAACAGAATACTGGTACATTATGGATGCAAAACCTAGAACAACTATTGTAATAGGTCATAATGCAAAGAACAAAGATGAAGTAAAGAGCAAGATTGAAAATAGCCATTGGACAGACTTTATTCGCGAAGTGCCGGTTCACAAAGGAGACTTTTTATTTATTGAACCGGGTCTGTACAAGTAATAAAAGGAGGAACAGTCATCCTAGAAACACAACAGTCTAGTGACATTACTTAACGAGTATATGACTACGACTGTCTGCAGGATGGCAAACCAAGACAAATCCATGTAAAGCAGAGTATTGATGTTATCAATACACCCTACGTTCAGAAATATCCACCTCTCAACGAATCAAAAAGCATTGGGCCAGTGAAACAACTTATAAACTGCGATTTATTCACTGTATGGCATGGAAAAGTGAATAGTCAATTAGAAATCAATTAAAATCAGCCATTCTTGCTATGCTCTGTAATAGAAGGGAGCCTGGATAATCATAACTTTACTATATTTATTCGGAAGAATAAATATAGTAAAGTTATTTCCAAAGGTGATGCAGAAATGATTTTTTCTTGTACCTAATTAAGATTAGCTTACTTTATAAGTCATAGTTTTTGTCAATGCCAGTGCGAAATTCCCTGATTTATAACGCCAGCATTGACATTTTTACGATATCTTCTCATATCCGAGTTCATCTTCTGAAATGAATTCGGAACAAACGTCATAAATTATCTGCAGATCTATTTCCATCTTTTGTGCAAGATTCTGGTAATGTTGGATGACATCAAAACGGATTTCTTCGCCGCCAATAAAGAGAGTAGGAGAGTCGTTCGAAACTGGTGTTTTAGTGCAAAAATATAACAGGATTGATTTTGTTTCTTCATTATACATACGGTCCAGGACAGCTTCAAGCATCAACTCAGAAACTCCCTGTGGAAATCCGATAATATTTCCAGATGAAATGGAGCCACCTTTATCTGAACGGAGGAAATCATACATTTCTTCTGTTTTCTTCATGCGATAATTTTCTGGAGCCTCTCCAATAATCACAGCATACTTGTTCATATTATTTTCTCCACATTCAGAATATTCAAAAGGTTAAGGCAGCCTTTTTCTTCCAGTTTCTTTATTTCTGATTCTTCATTCAATTCACCAACAACACAAAATGCTACTATGAATACGTTCAAGACCGAGAAAAAGTGAATCCAGATGCAGAATTGATACAGCTTATTGGATCAATTCAAACTCAGCTCGATTATACTCTTGGCTATAGAGCAATGACTAGAAAGCTTATTTCTATGGGTTTTACGATAAATCATAAGAAAGTTGCTCGATTAATGCGTGAAAACAGTCTTAATTCAGTTGTTAGACGCAAAAAATATAGTCCAGAAGTATATGCAAGACGTAAAGCATTAAAAGAGACTGTACCAGCAAATGTGCTGAACAGAAACTTTTATAGTCCGATTCCAAGAACAATTTTTGTTACGGATATTACATATCTTTATACGAGTGATGGTGTTTATTATCTAAACATCATTGAAGACCTGTATAATCGTGAAGTTGTTGCCTGGAAAATTGGAGCAAGTCCGGACTCATATCTTTGTATTGAGACGGTAAGATTATTGTCGGAGACAGTAGATTTGACTGATACTATAATTCATTCAGATCAAGGAAGTTCTTATACAAGTTATGATTACAGAGACTATCTGTTATCACTTGGAATTACTCAGAGCTGTTCTGATGTAGGAGAATGCTGGGATAATGCAGCAATGGAATCTTTTAATTCAATTCTAAAGACTGAAGGATTTTATGCTAAATGGACCAAGAAGGCATTTAAGGAATGTAAGATTTCTTCAGCAGAAGTATTTGAGCAAGTCAGAAACTTTATTCTGTACTACAATAACTTCAGGCTTAAGAAAGATTTAGGGGATCTCTCCCCTGCTATGTTTCTTGAAAAATTCCCTTTGGGAAAAGAATAAGGGTTGACCTAAACAACAATTTTTAGGAATATTGAAAACAGCAAATTCGTCACCCATTATGGGTTCATGTCAGTCCGTCAATTTTGGGCCCCCTGGGAAGCCGTCCAGACACCTTGGGGTTCAAAAGACGTGATTTTTATGTTCCAAGGCAAGAGTTGTTTCCAGTCATCTTCAGTCCAGCCGTCAGTATCTGCGGCTTGTTCAAAAATACAACGAAGATAATCTTCTGGATTTATATTATGTATTTTAGCACATTCAATTAACGAAAACAAGAGACAGCTGGAACGAGCGCCATCTTCAGAACCTGCAAAAAGCCAGTTTTTGCGGCCAAGAACAAATGGTTTTATAAGATTATCAACAAATTGAATAAAAAAGCAAGAAAAAAAAATTAATTTTTTTAATATTATTTTTATAAAAATAAAAAAAATACGCCACAATCTTCAATTTTTTTTAAAATTGTGGTATATTTTTTAATTATGGAAATATTAAGAGAATACTATTTGAATAAAATTAGACCGTATTATGAAATAGACCTTATAAAAGTTTTAACAGGAGTTCGTCGTTCTGGGAAATCAATTTTGCTATCTCAAATAAGAGATGAATTTATTGCAAANGGAATTGATAAAGAACACATAATCGAAATTAATTTTGAAGATTTATCTTTTGAAAACATAAAAACTTACAAAAAACTTAATACCTACATTTTGAAAAACATAAAAGACGACCAGAAATATTATATTTTTCTTGATGAAATCCA
>JGI24712J26585_10001514_pt1 | contig 19842 bp, 17 predicted proteins | sample BioPla3DNA2_FD_26585 | JGI IMG/M metagenome (IMG submission 26585) | reverse complement strand
CAAGGAGGAAGCTTAAATGAACCAGCATTTTGGTGTGGTTAAAATTTTCACTGGCAACGCTAATAAAGAATTCGTTGAAAAAGTTTGTAAAGAGCTAAATATTAACTTAGGAAAATGTGTTGTATCTAATTTTAGTGACGGAGAAATAAATGTAACAATAGATGAAACTGTTAGAGGTTGTGATGTATTTATTATTCAACCAACACATTCTCCTGTTAATGATAATTTAATGGAGTTATTAATAATGATAGATGCTTGTAAAAGAGCATCAGCAGGAAGAATTAACGCAGTTATTCCATACTATGGTTATGCAAGGCAAGATAGAAAGACTAAGCCTAGAGAACCAATTACAGCTAAGTTAGTAGCAGATATATTGCATACTGCTGGTGCAGATAGAGTTGTTACTATGGACTTGCATGCTGGACAAATACAAGGATATTTTGATATTCCAGTAGATCATTTGTCTGCAATACCTATATTGACTAATTATTTTGAGTTTTTAAAAGGAACTGATACAGTTGTGGTATCTCCTGATTTAGGGGGAGTTACAAGGGCTAGAAACTTTGCTAGTACTTTAGATTTACCTATAGCAATAATTGAAAAGAGAAGACCAAAACCAAATGAATCTGAAGTTATGAACATAATTGGTGATATAAAAGGGAAAAATACAATTATTGTAGATGATATAATAGATACAGCAGGCACAGTCGTAAAGGCTGCTAGTGTTTTAAAGAGTTTTGGAGCACAAAGTGTTTATGGATGTGCTACTCATGGTGTCTTATCTGGACCTGCAGTGGAAAGAATCTGCGGATCTGAATTGGAAGAATTTGTAATAACTGACACTATTCGTTTAACTGAAGAGTGTAAAAATGACAAGATAAAGGTAGTTAGTGTTGCACCCCTATTTGCTAAAGCAATAAGAAATATAAATTCAGGGACATCAGTAAGCATTCTTTTTGAATAAGTGAGGAGGAAATAGATAGATTGTATGTTGTTATAGGATTGGGTAATCCAGGGAAGGATTATGCTAATACAAGACACAATGCTGGTTTTAATACAATAGATATCCTTTCAAAAAAGTATAATATTTCTATAAATAAAATAAAGTTTAAGGCAGTTTTTGGAGAAGGCAATATAGGTTCAGAAAAGGTAATCTTAGTAAAACCACAAACCTTTATGAACAATAGTGGGATTACAGTAAGAGAGATAGTTGACTTCTATAAATTGCCTATAGAGAATATTATTATAATAGTAGATGATATAGATATTGATTTTGCTACTATTCGTGTTAAGGCGAAAGGTAGTTCTGGGTCTCATAATGGCTTAAAATCAATCATATATCATATTCAAAGTGACGAATTTCCTAGGGTGAAAATTGGCATAGGGAAAAAACATGAAAACCAAGATTTAGCAGATTTTGTATTAAGCAGATTTTCAAAGGATGAACAAATTGATATGGAGGCTGCCTATTTAAGTGCGGCTGAAGCGGTAGAAACTATTATTAAAGAAGATATAAATGCAGCAATGAATAAATTTAATATAAAAAATAGAGCCCAGGATTAAATCTGGGCTTAGGGTGTTTTTGTGTGTATTGATAGTTCAAAATAAGGAGTATTTATATGAATGATTTTTTAATAGATCCCCTGAGAAACTTAGATTCTTATGAGAAGCTATTAAGGGATTTAAATGATAAGATAACTCCAATTTCCACCTATGGGATCATAGATGAGAATTTGGGGCATTTTTCCTATGCTTTAAAAGAGCATACAGGTAGAGGGATCTTGTTAATAACATATGATGATGTGAAAAGTAAAAACCTATATGATGACATCAGAAATTTAGGGTTTTCAGATGTAGTCCTTTTCCCTAAGAGAGAGGTTCTATATTATGATGTGGATGCTGTAAGTTTTGAAAGATCTATTGAGAGGTTGCATATCTTATCAAGGCTTATTAATAATGAAAACTTGATAGTTATTTGTCCAATAGGTGCATTGCTTGACAAAATTCCAAGTCCAGAGATTTTTAAAGAGTATACTCAAATATTTGAACTAGGGAAAGATATAGATTTAGAAAAGACAATATCTACATTCATTAGTGCAGGCTATGAAAGAGTAGCTATGGTTGAAGGTGTAGGTCAATTTAGTATAAGAGGTGGAATTATAGATTTTTTTCCACCAAATAGTACAAACCCATATAGAGTAGAACTATTTGATACTGAAGTAGATTCGATTAGAACTTTTGATTTATTGACACAAAGATCTATAGATATAGAAGATAGGGTGACAATTCCACCAGTAAAAGAAATATTGATAGTCGATCAATATAAGGGGCAGATAATTAAGAATCTAGAAAAAGAAATAAAGAGTCTTAGTTCAAAAAAAGACAGTAATGAAACTGTAAAAACATCTATAGAGAAATTCTCTAAGTATATTGAATTATTAAATGAAAATATGTACATGGCAAACAGAGATATGATAATTCCCTATCTACCTGAAGAATACTTAGATAATCTAATAAGCTATTTTAGTGATGACTTGCTAGTATTAATAGACGAATCCAAAAGAGTAGAAGAGACTACTAAGAATTTTAAAGAAGATTTTATAATAAAGTTTAAGGAACTATTAGAAATAGGTGAAGTTCTTCCAAATCATATTGACTTGTACTGGAAATATAAGGATTTATTAGCAAACATAAAGGAAAAACAATGTCTTATTAAAAGCACTTTGTTAAAGGAAGACTCTAATTTTAAAGCTAAGTCCATAGCGAATTTCATTTCCAAGTCCTTGTCTTCTTATCATTCCAAAATGGATCTGTTGAAAGAGGACTTAGTTCATTATAGATACAGAGGGTATAAGGTAGTTATTCTTTCTGGAACTGAAGAAAGAGGATTGAGACTTCAATCTAACTTAAGGGAAATGGGAATAGAAAGCAGTTTTTTTGCCAATAGAAATACCGATATTAAGTCAAGTCAAGTATTTATAACACCAGGAAGTTTAAGGGGTGGCTTTGAATATCTTGGTATCAAACTTGTAGTCATTAGTGATAAAGAAGTTTTTGGAGCAGGTAAGAGTAGGACCTTAAAGAAAAAGAAAAAATCCAAGGGAAAACAAATTAGTATAACAGATTTATCTGTGGGAGATTTTGTAGTCCATGAGAATTATGGGATAGGTCAGTATGAAGGAGTCATACAGCTAGATATTCAAGGTATAAAGAAGGATTTTTTGGCTATTCAATATAAGGGCAAAGACAAACTATATTTACCAATAGATCAGATGAATATGGTCCAAAAATATGTAGGCTCTGATTCTAAGCCAAAGGTAAATAAACTGAGTGGTAGTGAATGGTCAAAGGCTAAGACAAAAGCCAAAAAGGCTGTAGAAGAAATGGCTTATGATTTAGTTGAGCTTTACGCCAAGAGAGAAAAACTAAAGGGCTATGCTTTTAGTCCTGATACTCCATGGCAAAGACAGTTTGAAGACTTGTTCACCTATGAGGAAACAGAAGGACAATTGCGTTCTGTTGAAGAAATCAAAGAAGATATGGAAAAAGCAAAGCCAATGGACAGACTTCTTTGTGGAGACGTTGGATATGGTAAGACTGAAGTGGCATTAAGGGCTGCATTTAAGGCGCTTGTTGATGGCAAGCAGGTAGCGTTTTTAGTTCCTACAACTATATTAGCCCAGCAGCATTATAATACTGTAGTTGATAGGTTTGCAAATTTTCCTATTAAAGTTGCCTTGCTAAGTAGGTTTAGAAGCGCTAGTGAACAAAAAGCTTCCATAGAAGGCCTTAGAAAAGGAACTGTTGATATGGTTATTGGTACCCATAGACTATTGTCAAAGGATATTATTTTCAAAGATTTAGGCTTATTGATTATTGATGAAGAGCAAAGATTTGGTGTAAAACATAAGGAAACATTGAAAAAGATAAAGGAAAATGTTGATGTACTTACATTAACAGCGACTCCTATACCTAGGACCCTTCATATGTCTTTAGTAGGGATTAGGGATATGTCTATTATAGAAGCTCCACCTGAGGAAAGATATCCTATCCAGACCTATGTTGTTGAATATAATGAACAAATGATTAGGGATGCTATTCTAAAAGAGGTAGGCAGGGGGGGACAGGTTTATTTTGTATATAATCGAGTTGAGTCTATTGATCAAATGGCTTCAAGGCTTAGACAACTTATACCAGAAGTGACTATAGCAGTTGGTCATGGACAGATGCCTGAAAGGCAACTGGAGAAGGTTATGGTTGATTTTATGGATAAGCAGCAAGACCTGCTTATTTGTACAACCATTATAGAAACGGGGCTAGATATACCCAATGTAAATACAATTATTGTTTATAACGCTGATAAAATGGGGCTTTCACAGCTTTATCAATTAAGGGGTAGGGTTGGTAGATCTAACAGGGTAGCATATGGATACTTTACCTATGAAAGGGATAGAGTCCTTCCAGAAGTTGCTGAAAAGAGATTAAGAGCAATAAAAGAATTTACTGAATTTGGGTCAGGTTATAAAATTGCCATGAGGGATCTAGAGATTAGAGGTGCAGGTAATCTAATGGGACACTCACAGCATGGGCATATGGAAACAATTGGCTATGATTTGTATGTGAAGTATTTAAGTGAAGCGGTTAATAGATTAAAGGGCAAAGAAATTGCTGAAGAAGTTGAAACAACTATTGATCTTAAAGTAGATGGTTTCATACCAAAGAGATATATTCCAGATGAAGAACAGAAGATAGAGATTTATAAAAAAATATCTTCAATTGAGAATATGGACGATTATCGTGAATTACTCGATGAGCTTATTGATAGATTTGGGGATCCATCAATTGAAGTAACAAATCTTATGGACATTTCCTATATTAGAGCATTATCAAGTAAGATTCATATTAAGAACATCCTAGAGAGGGATAAAGATATTAAAATTGAATTTGCTTCTACAGATAGGCTTACTTTGGAATTAATACAGTACTTAACTGCTGAGTATAGAAAGAATATTGTTTTTAACTTATCTAAAGATCCGTATTTCTTATTTAAATTCAATAATTCCCTAAATGATTTAAGAAACTTTATAGAAAAAATTAGTGCTTTTTTAAATGAACAAAATAAGGTACAATAAATGTAGTTGATAATGAGAGGATGTTTTATTTGAAAAAATCAATACTTAGTTTAAAAAAATACAGTTTTCTTTTATTTGCTATTATAATGACAATATCATTAGCAGCCTGTTCCAAGCCTAATGTTGAAGGCATGGTAGCAACAGTGGATGGGGTAGGAATAACACAGGAAGAATTTGACGCAGAATATAAGGTATATAGAACAATGTTTGAAAAACAATTAGGAGAAGAGGCCCTTGATCAAGTAGGCTCTGATGGAAAGACATTTGCTGAAGCTCTTAAAAATGATATATTAGAAAAATTAATTACAGAAAAGATAGTGTCAAATGAAACTGAAAACATGAACATTACAGTAACTGATGAGGAAATAGAAGAAAACATTAATGTATATGTTCAAAATATAGGTGGAGAAGCTGCCTTCGATGAGTTTTTAGAAAACAATGATATACCTAGAGAATTTATTGAAACTAATATGGGAAAAGAAATCTTAGTGGAAAAACATAAAGAAAAATTTTTAGAAGATATAAATATTTCCCAAGAAGAAGCTAAAGAATATTTTCTAGAGAACAAAGAAGCAATGACTATTTTAAGAGCTAGCCATATCCTAGTAGCTACTGAAGAAGAAGGATATGAAATTCTTGAGAAGCTTAAAAATGGAGAAGATTTTGCATCACTTGCTAAAGAATATTCACTTGATAGCGTGTCTGCCATACAAGGTGGAGACTTAGAATACTTTGGAAAAGGCGCTATGATACCAGAATTTGAAGATGCTGCCTTTGAATTAGAAGAAGGAGAAATAAGTGATTTAGTAAGGACAGAAGTAGGATACCATATAATAAAGGTAACTGAAGTATTAGATAGCTATGAAGAACTAGAAGATGAAATTATAAAAATCCTAGAGGAACAAGCTTATATAGATATGCTTCAAGAGTTAAGGAACAATGCAAAGGTGGAGAAGTATTTAAAATAATACACAATGCACAAGTATAAGGCTAAAAAGGGTCGGTCCCTTTTTAGCCTCTTGTTTTTTTGGTGAATCACAGCGACCGCAGTTTGCAAACATACACCCAAGGTGTAATTCTCAGGGAATCCGAGGGAAATTAGTTTATTTAATTGTGCATTGTTAACTGTGCATTGTGAATTGTGAACTGTGAACTGTGAACTGTGAATTGTCTATGTATAATTTTTCTTGTTTAGTAAAATAATAAGTCTACTAACAAGATTAAGGAGGTAAGGAAATTTGAAAGCCACAGGCATTGTGAGACGAATAGATGATTTAGGCAGAGTGGTAATTCCTAAAGAAATTAGACGGACCCTTAGAATTAAGGAAGGAGATCCTTTGGAGATATTTACAGATAGAGAAGGCCAGGTTATTTTAAAGAAATACTCACCAATTGGAGAGCTTAATGAATTTGCTAATGAATATTGTGAAGCATTATATGATAGTTCAGGTCACATAGCTTTGATTTCGGATAGGGATACAATAATTGCTATATCAGGCGGTTCAAGAAAGGAATATCAGGAAAAAAGGGTTAGTCCTGATTTAGAAAAAGTAATAGAAAATAGAAATACTTATGCAACTGATAGTAACACTAAGCCTATAAAAATATATTATGAGGATGAAGATGAAAGCCAATATGCAGCACAAGTTATCACCCCAATCGTCATGCAGGGTGATCCTATTGGATCAGTAATATTGATGTCTAAGGATGAAGATGTTAAGATGGGAGAAATTGAAATAAAGCTAACTCAGACAGCAGCGGGTTTTTTATCTAAACAGATGGGAAACTAATTGCCTACCCGAAAGGGTAGGTATTTTTGATTTGCCGGATATTTATTGAGAATTTTATATATAATTTTATCAGTTAAGTAGTAATAGTTAAAATCCTCTGATATAATGTACAGATAAGAATATTTGAGATTAAAGCAGGAGGAGTTCTAATGTCCAAGGACAACAAATTTATTAGAGGTGCTGCTATACTTAGTATAGCCGGAATAATTGTAAAAATTCTAGGTGCAATCTATAGGATACCATTATCCAATATAATAAAACCAGAGGGAATGGGTTATTATCAAACTGCATACCCTATTTATAATTTGCTTTTAACCCTATCCAATGCAGGGTTTCCAGTAGCAATAGCCAAGCTAGTTTCAGAAAGAAATGCAATTGGAGATTATAGGAATGCCCACAAGGTGTTTAAAGTATCATTAATAGGATTATCTATTGGTGGTTTACTATCAGCTTTGTTTTTAGCTTCTGGAGCACATTCAATAGTAAATTATATAGAAAATTCAAATGCCTATTATGCCTTGATGGCCCTAGTACCAGCCTTGTTATTTGTTCCTATTATGGCTGCTTTTAGAGGTTTTTTTCAAGGGAGTAAGAACATGATGCCAACAGCAGTTTCTCAAATCAGCGAGCAGCTAATTAGAGTAATAACTGGACTAACACTCACGGTGTTACTGTTAGATTATGGTGTACCAATTGCAGCTGGGGGTGCTTCTTTTGGAGCTTCAGCTGGAGGAGCGGCAGGGGCCTTAACAATGGCTATTATATACACTAGAAGTAGAAAAAATATTACTGCAGGTATTACTGAAAGCACTATACATATAGATTATTCAGTAAAAAGCATCATCAAAGATTTAGTTTTAATCGCTATACCAATAACTATAGGAGCTGCTATAGCGCCTATTATGGATACCATAGATGCATCATTAGTTTTAAAAAGACTACAATTTATTGGTTATACTGAATCTCATGCAAATGAGCTTTATGGCCAACTAAAGGGTATGGCACAAACATTAATTAATTTACCTCAGTTATTTTCAATAGCTATTTCTATGAGCATGGTGCCATCAATATCTGATGCTTTTGCAAGACATGCAAGTAAAGAAATAAAAGACTTAATATCATCAGGTGTTAGAATGACATTCCTAATTGGCTTTCCATGTGCTTTTGGATTATTTGTTTTAGCAAGACCAATTATAGATTTGCTGTATTTTAATAATACAGTAGAAACAATTACTAGCACAGGTGAAATTTTAGCCTATTTATCCTTTGGAGTTATTTTTTTAATGTCTGTACAAACATTAACAGCAGTACTTCAAGGTTTAGGTAAAGCTGCTATACCTGTTAGAAATCTTGCTATTGGGGCAATAGTTAAAGTAATCTTAACCTATACTTTAACTGCAGTTCCAGGTATTAATGTTAAAGGCGCTGCAATAAGCACTGTTGCAGCATATGCAATAGCAGCAATATTAGACTTTATTAGCGTATTAAGAATTACAAGAGCTAAGGTAGATTATAAATATGTTTTGTTTAAACCTCTAATTTCAGCAGCAGGTATGGCTATTATCACTAGAATGGGATATATTATACTTGATAATATAATAGCTGGTAAACTAGCAACTCTAGTTGCAATATTTGTAGGTGTTCTATCTTATGTTATACTATTGTTTTTAACAGGAACATTAGATGAAGATGATTTCAGACTAATTCCAAATGGAGATAAAATAGTTAGAAAGCTAAAGAAGAGTAAAATTCTTAAGTAAACAAAGGAGAAAGATATGGGAAAGATTTATATTATTGGACTTGGTCCAGGAAATGAAGATGCCTTAACCCTTGGAGCAATCAATAGAATAAATAGCGGTCATAAGAATTTCTTGAGAACAGAAAAGCATCCAACGGTAGAGTACTTCAAAAACCATAATGTTAAGTATAAAAGTTTTGATTATGTATATGATTCAGAAGAGAATTTTACAGATGTATATGAGAAAATTGTTCAGGAATTAAAAGATGAAGCAACTAAAGCAGAAGAGATAAACTATTATGTTCCAGGTAATCCTATGGTTGCTGAAAAAACAGTAGAATTATTATTAGGTGAAAATTTAGATATAGAAATAATTTCTGGAATGAGTTTTATTGAACCAGTAATTGAAATTGTGGGAAGAGATCCTATTGATGGACTAAAAATAGTTGATGGATCTGTTTTTGATAGTCTTAATGTAGATATAAATGTTGACATGATTATAACGCAGGTTTACAATGAAAGAATAATGAGTGAAGTTAAAATCATATTATCTGAGATTTATGGGGATAATTATACTGTCTGGTTAATCCATAATGCTGGAGTTAATAACCATGAGAAAGTGTTGAAAATTCCAGTGTTTGAACTTGATCATGACCCTGAGATTGGAGCTTTAACTAGTATTTTTATACCAAAAATAGATAAAAAAGATAAAAAAACCTTTGATTTCAACGATATTATGGGTATAATGAGATTATTAAGAAGTAATGATGGATGTCCTTGGGACATGGAACAAACNCATGAGTCTTTAAGACAATCAATGATTGAAGAAGCATATGAAGTAGTAGATGCCATTGATAATGAAGACATAGATAATCTAGTTGAAGAATTAGGCGATGTGCTATTGCAAGTAGTATTTCACAGTCAAATAGCATATGAAGAAGGTGACTTTAATCCTATAGAAGTGACATCAGCTTTGGGAAACAAGTTAATTTTGCGACATCCTCATGTTTTTTTACAAAAAAATGTGGAAAATTCTGAGGAAGTAGTATATAATTGGAATGAGATTAAGTATAAAAGTAAAGATTTGAAGACCTTAACAGATAAGCTTAAGGATATTCCAAGGTTTCCTGCTTTGATGGCAAGTTTTAAAGTTCAGGACAAAGCCGCCGAAATAGGTTTTGACTGGGAAAATATCAAAGGGCCAATTGATAAAATTTCTGAAGAGTTTGAAGAAGTTATAGATGCTTTTAAGCAATATGGTAAGGACGACAAACGAGTTGAGGAAGAAATTGGTGATTTGTTATTTGCCGTAGTAAATTTTTCAAGATTTCTAGATGTTAACCCAGAAGTTGCATTAAATAGAACAGTTCATAAATTCATTAAGAGATTGGAGTTTATGGAATCTAGGTCAAACAAAATGGGTAAAGACTTAAAGGACATGACATTAGAGGAGATGAGTATTCTTTGGAATAATGCTAAAGAATCATCATTATAGTAATTCTTTATAATTGAGTAGTATTATTATTATTTATTTACTAAAGAACAATAAAGAGGAGGAATTTATTATGAACAAAGCAGAACTAATAACAAGCATAGCAGAAAAATCAAACTTAACTAAGAAAGATGCAGAGGCAGCACTAAATGGATTTATAAAATCTGTTGAAGAAACATTGGAAAAAGGAGAAAAAGTACAACTAGTAGGATTTGGAACATTTGAAGTAAGAGATAGAAAAGCTAGAGAAGGAAGAAATCCTAGAAATCCTGAAGAAGTTATCCAAATTCCAGCATCAAAAGCTCCTGTATTTAAAGCAGGTAAAGCATTAAAAGAAAGAGTTAATAAGTAATTAGTTAAAAAATAAAAAATCAGGTCTTTGACCTGATTTTTTTGGTATTATTTAATGATTGGAGATTAGTATGAGGATAGATAAATTCTTAAAGAATGCTAGAATTATTAAGAGAAGGACTATAGCAAAAGAAGCTTGTGAACAAGGCAAGGTCCTTATTAATGACAAGGTATCCAAACCTGGTGATGAAGTTAAAGTAGGAGATCAAGTTCAGATTAACTTTGCTAATAAAACATTAAAATTAGAAGTGCTAGATATTAAAGATAATCCAGGCAAGGACGCTGCTTCAAGCCTATATAAAGAGATTAATTAATTCTTTGCATCAGATGTTAAAGTTGCAAGTGGTTTCATAATCTTGAATAAATAATGATAAAGGACTTTGGAATAAAAGTCCTTTTTTGTTCATAAATATAAGCACATAGGTTTTTAATGGACAGGGAATAGGAGGGGATTTTATGACTGATAATAGGATAAATGCAAAGCCTCAAAACATTTTACTAGAGGATAGAAACAAGGCTACCATATCAGGAGTTGAACAAGTTGATAGCTTTAATGACACTACAATTATTTTATCTACCATTAAGGGGGGGTTAAGCATAAAAGGAGAAGGGCTTAATGTAGGAAAATTAAACTTGGATGAGGGGAACATAAAGATTTCAGGATTGATAAATAGTATTAGTTATATAAGCAAGGAGGGAACACCAAAGAATTTTATGGGAAAAATCTTTAAATAGATGGTGAAATAGATGGAATTTGATATCATGAGAGATCTAGTGATTTTTGGACTTTCGATTTTTTGCGGACTTTTTATGGGTATAATTTTTGACTTATACAGAGCAATTAGAAGGATTTTTAAGCCTAAAGTTTTATTATCCTATTTAGAAGATTTAATCTTTTGGATTATTATAGGTGGAATATTTTTTGCCCTATTAATAAATACTACTGATGGCATACTTAGAGGTTTTGTATTTATAGGAGTATTTGTTGGAGTGTTATTATATATGATTTTATTGTCCAACTATATTTTGCCTTTGTTTATTCTAATATTTAAGTTGATATTGAATGTTTTTAATGAGATAATAAAGGTAATTAAGAAACCCTTTGCAAAAATTCTTTTACTTATAAGAGTTTACTTTAAAGAAATGACCAAATATAGTAAGATGATATTTAAGAAAAAGTAATTTTACTTGCCATAAGGATTGGTGTAGATTATGAAAAAAAAGAAAAAAACAAAAGGAAAATTTAGACTAATTCATTTAATAATCATATTTCTAGTAATATATGTTGGTATAGTATTTAACCATCAAAGAGAATTACTTAAAAATCTAGAAGCTAAAAGGGAAATAAGTGAAGCTACCATTAAGGAATTGGAAGCGGATATTGATGCATTATATGATGAAATTGAGATGAGTGGGACTTTAGAGTTTATAGAAAAAGTTGCCAGAGAAGAATTGGGAATGGTAAAGCCAAGAGAGATAATATATATTGATGTTAATAAACCTAGAGACCCTTTGTTTGACATTTTTAGCAAGGATAATTAATTGACATATTGCTAATTCTGATATATACTGATTTCATATAGTTAATAAAATATTTAAGGAGGAATCATTTATTTATGGCCTTATCTGTTGGGGAAATAGTTGAAGGAACTGTCACTGGAATTACAAATTTTGGTGCTTTTATTAGGTTGCCAGAAGGGGAAAGTGGGCTAGTTCATATTTCCGAGATATCTAGTGATTATGTAGAAAAAGTAGCAGACTATCTAAAGAAAGATCAAAAAGTTAAAGTTAAAGTGTTGTCAGTTTCAAAAGATGATAAAATTAGTCTTTCAATTAGACAAGCTAAACCAAAGACAAACAAGCCAGCTGAGATTGAGTGGAACAAAGAGGATGATAAGCTAAAATCCATGTCATTCGAAGATAAATTAAGTAAATTTCTCAAGGATAGCAATGAAAAAATGGATCAAATCAAAACTCGTGATACAAAAAAAGGTAGTGGGATGAGAGCGAAAAGAATGAGCAATATGAACTTCTAAAACCAGTTTTCTGGTTTTTTTATAAAGAACAGGTATTTACTATCTTGTTTTGATTTAAATTGTACTTAATAGACAAGAAGAAGCTCCTATAAATTTTATTTATGGGGGTTTTTTTATTGCAATAATTGAAAGTAATCGACACAATCTAACATTTAATGCTCTTTTCCATACATAAATGAAAAAATAATGAAATATCAATACTTTAACCTTTAAGTTAATATTTTTAATATTTAAAGAGACTTCAGATGAAAGGCTTAAGGTTATAGGAAAAACCCTGTATTCTTGTCCAAACTTTTTAATCTTTCCTTCCTTATATTGACATAAATAAGAACGGGAACCTGCTAGGATTTAGTCAAGAAATAAGTGGAGGGATAAAAATGGCAAGAATGGAATCCGTATTATCAAAAGACAGATTAGAATTTAAAATGGATATGGAAGTAGCAATAATTGTTCTTATTAGTTTCTTATTAGCTAGGGTGAATATTTTAGGTAGATTATATCCTTTTGGAATAGCTTTTGTAGGATCACATGTTATACTCAAAAATCCAAATAAAAAGGTTATAATACCAACACTATTAGGTACATTTAGTGCCTTAGGATTTGAGAGCCTTGGCTATATTTTAAGTTGTGCCCTTATATATGGCTTTTTTAAGAAATATAAAGGTAGCAGTAGGTATCCTCTAATTACATCTTCAATTATAGCAAGTGGACTTTTTACAATAATGAGATTGATATTCTTTAATGCATTTGAAGTGGTCTCAATATATGATGTAGTAATAATATTATTTGAAGGAATTTTGGTATTTACTATGACATATGTATTTTCTTTCAGCTTTCCAATGGAAAAGATCTACGAATCCCATATGTCTAATGAAAAGATGATTTGTACATTCATAACTTTAGCCCTATGCATATCAGGAATAGGAAATATAAGTATAATGGAAACATCTATAAAGAATATTGCCTGCATAGTACTAATTATTAGTCTTGCCTATAATCAGGGCATATATATAGGTGGAGTTACAGGAATTGTTTTAGGTATGGTAGCTTTTATATCAAATGTTGAAATGCCTTTTATAATTGCATTATTTGCTGTAGGAGGTATGCTTGCAGGAGTGTTTAGAGATTTGGGCAAGAGTGGAACAATAATTGGATTTGTGTTAGGAACTGGAATTATAAGTTATTATGTAAATGGTCTAGGTATAAGTTTTCTAGCCTATGAGGAAATATTAATATCATCAGTAGTGTTCTTAATCTTCTATAATAAGTATGAATCCTATATAACAGAAATATTTAAACCTAAGTCGAAAACAAAGGAAGAAGTTGAAAAAAGAAGGTTTGAATTAGCAAGTAGAAGACTAGAAAGCACAGCAGAAATCCTAGGCACTATTTCAAAATCATTAGAGAACACCTTAACTCAGGATGATGTATTCTCAAGCTCAGAAATTTATACCATTGTAGATGATGTAAGGGTAAAGGTTTGTGAAACTTGTAAGAATTATAAGCAATGCTGGGATACAAAGAAAAGTTCAACATATTATTCATTATTTACTATAGTTGGAATATTAGAATCAGATGTAGATGATAAGGATAAACTAATATCCTCATTACTTGAAGAATGTGAAGATATGGATACTTTGAATGTAGAGATTAAGAATATGTACAACAAATATTCTCAGGAAGAAAACTTACGCAAGAATATAGATGAAAACAAACTTGTACTTATTGAACAAATTGAAGGATTAAGCAATATAGTTAAAAGCATTGATACTGAAGTATATCAAAATGCCATCTTTAACGAAGAACTTGAAGAATTATTGGAAAAGGAAGTTAAGGATAGGAGAATTGATGTTAATGAAATAGTTTTTGCACAATTTCCAGGCAATGATATAGAAATATTTGTTGAATTTGCATCTAACAACACAATGGAAAAAATAGAGAAAACAACGAGAATAATAAGCAATTCATTAGGATATCCAGTTGAGCCAGAATATGTTTTAGGGTCAATAGAGAATACAAACAGGTTTAGGCTAATTAGAACAAATAGATACAGCTCATTAACAAAAACAGCAGAAACCCCAAATTCAAACAATGGGATTTCTGGAGATAATTTTACTTATGGAGAAATAGATAATTATTCTTATGCTGCTGTAAGTGACGGGATGGGAACTGGCAATAAAGCAAATGTAGAAAGTTCCATAGCTATTGAAATTTTAGAAAAAATGATGGAAATAAATGCTGACAAGGAAATGATAATAAAGACAATTAATAATGTACTTAGGAGTCGGTATAAGGATGAAATGTTTACAACATTTGATTTGTGTTTCTTTGACTTATATAAGGGTAGAATGCAAATGGTTAAATCCGGTGCATGCCCAACATTTATTAAGAAAAAAGATGAAGTAAAAATAATTAACTCCATGTCTTTACCTATAGGTATATTAAAGAATGTTGATTTTAACATATATGAGGAAAGCATAGATGATGGAGATATGATTATAATGTTGACAGATGGTGTCCTAGACTGTAACAGGGATGATGACAATCCACAAGATTGGATGTTGAAAGTCATAGAAGGCATAAATACCCAAAATCCTCAGACATTTGCAAATGAGATAATGGAGATAGCTAAGATGTCAAGTAATAAGATTATAAAGGACGATATGACAGTTATGGTTACAAAGATATGGAGGAACAATAATTAATAAGGAATAGCTAATAGGGAATAGGTAGGGGCGAGCTTTGCTCGCCAGTTGTGTTGAATTAAGTATAGAACTAAGAACTAAGAGTGAAGAGTGAAGAACGAACAAGGAATAGAGAACAGTGAACGATTAAAACCCAAGATCCTTGGCTTGAAGTCGTAACACTACGAGCTATAGTGAGTAGATGTAGGTCTCATGTCAGGAATGTCCAAGAACGATAGTGATTGGCAACTTTCTACGACTCGCTCAGGATGACAGTGACCCTAGGTCTCCAATAAACACCGAAGGTGTCATTCCGAGCGTAGTCGAGGAATCTTGGGTTTCTCTTCGAAGGCTAGGCCTCAATTAATTCTTTACTCTTAGTTCTTAGTTTTTAATTGTGCATTGTGCATTGTCTTGTTTTAGTGTATATTAATAATTAGGTGAGATTATGATAGAAACTGTGGTTAATAATATAGAGGAATACAATTTAATTAGGAAAGATGAAAACATAGTTGTTGCTGTATCTGGTGGAGCTGACTCTATGGCATTGCTTTACGCATTAATTGAATATAAGAAAAACTTGGATTTTAATATAATAATCGCTCATGTAAATCATGGAGTTAGGGGAGAGGCTGCAGATGCAGACCAAGAATTTGTTAGAAGAAAATCAAAGGAATTAGATATACCATTCTATACAATAGATGTTGATATGGATGCTTATGCAAAAAAACATAAAGTTACTTCAGAAGAAGCAGGGAGATTTTTAAGGTATAAATTTTTTAGGCAGATAATAAAAGAAAAAGAAAGTGGAAAGATTGCTGTAGCTCATAATAAAAATGATCAAGCAGAGACTCTACTTCTTAGAATAATGCGCGGAACTGGTATAGATGGCTTAAGGGGGATGGATTTTATATCTGGAGATATAATTAGACCTCTTTTAAATATTTCTAGAGATGAAATCGAAAAATACATAGAAGAAAACAAAATAGATACTGTTTTAGATAAGACTAATCTAATGCCTATATATAATAGAAACAAGGTAAGATTAGAGTTACTTCCATATATTGAAGCAAATTTTAACCCAAATATAATTGATGGCTTATGGCGGTTATCTAGAAGTTCAAAGCTTGATGTTTCATATTTGGAGGAAATAACTGAAAAAAAGTATAAGTTTTTAATGAAATGTGAGTCTAAACATAGTATAATTCTTGATAGGGCTCTTTTTTGTAAAGAAAGCCTTAGTTTAAAATCTAGATTAATTAGAAAGTGCATAGATAAAATCCAAGGAAACTTACAAGGGATAGGAGAAAATCACATAACAAGCTTAGTAGAATTGTTTGATTCCAATGAAACAGGTAAACAATTGAATTTACCCAATGGCATTATTGGTAGAATTAGTTATGATGATTTGATCATTGAAAAAGAAAGCTTGAAAAAAACACAANATTTTGATTATAATCTTTTTGAAGGGGACAATGATTTCCCTGAACTAGGGATAAGTATATCACTATCTATCTATCCAAATAAGCTTCCTATGAGTAGGGATAAGAATATTAAACAATTTGATTTTGACAAATTAAAGGGGAATCTAAGGATTAGAAATAGGAAAAATGGAGATAGATTTGTACCCTTTGGTATGAGTGGGTATAAAAAGATTAAGGATTATTTCATTGATAATAAGATACCTAGAGACATGAGGGACAAAATACCCCTATTGGTAGATGATGAAAACATAATATGGATTGTAGGCTATGCTATGAGTGATTTATACAAGGTATCAGCAGACACAAAAAATACTTTGTTAATAAAATGTAAAAAAATTTAGGAGGCTTAAAGTTGGAAGATATTATAAAAGATATTCTAATAAAAGAAGACGAAATTCAAAAAAGAATAAAAGAGCTTGGCAAAGAAATCACTAATGATTATAAGGGAAAAGACTTAGTGGTAATTGGAATATTAAAAGGCGCAGTAATTTTTATGGCAGAATTGGTAAAAAGTATTGAACTACCTATTACTTTGGACTTTATGAGTGTGTCCAGCTATGGAAAATCTTCAATATCTACCGGAGAGGTTAGGATAATTAAGGATTTGGATTTTAGTGTAGAAGGCAAAGATTTATTGATTGTTGAAGATATTATAGATACAGGTTTAACACTTAATTATTTGACTGAATTACTCGAGAAGCGAGGAGCCAATAGTGTTAAGATATGTACTCTATTAGATAAGCCGGATAGGAGAACAGTAGGTGTAAAAGTTGATTATCTTGGTTTTGAAGTACCAGATGAGTTCATAGTAGGATATGGATTAGATTATGCTGAGCACTATAGGAATCTTCCTTTTATTGGAACCTTAAAAGAAGAATTGTATTTGAATGAATAAATCATCTACATAGTAGATATATAAAACTGTGAAAAATCTCATGATTAATTGATACTAAGGAAAAACTATGTTATAATATTTTAATATTTGCACAAAGGAGGGAAAGATTCTATTGAAACATTTTTTTAAGGGAATTAGTATGTATTTACTAATTATAATATTGATTATGTTTGGTGTCAGTATGATTGGAACTGATGTAGAAACAGTCAGTGAAATAGATATAACTGAGCTAGTTGAACATATTGATAATGGAAATATTGAAAGTATTAATATGGTTGAAAATATAATTAAAGGCAAGTTAAAAGATGAGACTCAGTTTTTTACTGTGTTTCCATCACATATAGTAGAAAGGTTCTATATTGAAAATATTGAGCCTTTAGTAGAAGCTGGTGAGGTTTCCGTTGCTGCAGAAGAACCGCCAGAGACTCCTTGGTATGTGGACTTCCTACCAACTATAATGATTATATTAATATTTGTAATATTTTGGGTTGTATTTATGCAGCAGTCACAAGGTGGTAGCGGTGGACGAGTAATGTCCTTTGGTAAAAGCAAGGCAAAGATGTTTAAAGAAGATGAGAGAAAAAAAGTAACTTTTAAAGAAGTTGCTGGTCTAGAAGAAGAAAAAGAAGAATTAAAAGAAATTGTAGACTTTTTAGGAAATCCAAAAAAATATATAGAAATTGGTGCAAGAATACCTACAGGTGTACTATTAGTAGGTCCTCCTGGAACAGGTAAGACATACCTAAGTAGGGCAGTTGCAGGAGAAGCAGGAGTTCCTTTCTTTACAATATCTGGTTCAGACTTTGTTGAGATGTTTGTAGGGGTAGGTGCTAGTCGTGTTAGAGATTTGTTCGAACAGGCTAAGAAAAACTCCCCTTGTATTATATTCATTGATGAAATTGATGCTGTAGGGAGAAGAAGAGGAGCTGGTCTCGGCGGCGGTCATGATGAAAGGGAGCAAACATTAAATCAATTGCTTGTTGAGATGGATGGATTTTCAACAAATGAGGGGATTATTGTAATGGCTGCTACAAATAGGGCTGATATATTAGACCCAGCATTACTTCGTCCTGGCAGATTTGATAGAACTATTTATGTTGGTTTGCCTGATGTAAGAGGAAGAGAAGAAATCTTAGAGGTTCATACAAAAAACAAACCTTTGGATTCAGATGTGGATTTAAAGACAGTAGCAAAGAGAACACCTGGTTTTACACCAGCTGATTTAGAAAACTTGGTTAATGAAGCAGCATTATTAACAGCTAGATACAATCTTAAAAGCATACCTATGAATCTAATAGATGAAGCATCTATAAAAGTTCAAGCAGGGCCAGAAAAGAAGAGCAGGCTTGTAAGTGACAAAGAGAGAAAACTTACTGCTTATCATGAGGCAGGCCACGCATTAGTAGGCAGATTGATTCCAGGTACTGATCCTGTTCATATGGTAACAATTATTCCTAGAGGGATGGCAGGCGGATTTACTGCATATATTCCAGAAGAAGATAGAAACTTTATAACAAAAAAACAAATGGAAGATAGGCTTGTAACCTTACTTGGAGGAAGAGTAGCTGAAGCCTTAGTACTTGAAGATATTAGTACAGGAGCCCAAAATGATATAGAGAGGGCTACAAAGATTGCTAGGGCTATGGTGACTCATTATGGTATGAATGAAAAGCTTGGCCCAATGACTTATGGCACTGACCAAGAAGAAGTTTTCGTTGGAAGAGATTTAGGCAGAAGTAAAGATTATTCAGAAGAAGTGGCAGCTGTGATTGATGCTGAAATGAGAAAACTTATAGACAATGCATATCATAGAGCTGAAAAGCTTCTTAGTGAAAATTTGGATAAACTTGAAAGAATAGCAGATGCTCTTCTTGAAAAAGAAACATTGGATGCAAAAGAATTTGAAGCAATATTTTTAGGTGAAGATTTAGAAGAATAAGATATTGTTAGATAATGTAGTAAAACAATAAATGTAGCTTTCTATGATAGTATGTTAGTGTTATATAAAGCTACATTTTTTATGTTATACTTCCCAAGGAGTACTGTTATCTTACCTTAATAATTGTAATTAATATAGACATATAGGAGGCTTGACAATATGTACAAGGGGATTGAAGAATATTTGCTAGATAATTATAAGCATATATTAGAACTGTTAAATGATGGAATAATAATAACAGATAAAGATGGGATTGTTCATTATATTAACCCTGCTTATACTCTTTACTCTGGCATAAAAT
>JGI24712J26585_10001505_pt1 | contig 19861 bp, 12 predicted proteins | sample BioPla3DNA2_FD_26585 | JGI IMG/M metagenome (IMG submission 26585) | reverse complement strand
CGCGGCTTGCGGTAAATGCTCAGAAGAAGGGGCTGGCAGGACTGGAATTTGTCTATGGCATTCCCGGCACTCTGGGGGGTGCAGTATTCATGAATGCGGGGGCCTACGGGGCCGAAATGAAGGATGTGGTCGTTGAGACAGAGGTTCTCGGGGCCGGCGGGCAGGTCAGGAGGATAACGGACCACGGGTTTTCATACCGGCGCAGCGTATTCATTGAAAGCGGCGAAATCATATTGGGCAGCAAGCTGAAGCTGACTCCGGACGACCCGGCAGCTATTTTGGATAGGATGAATGAACTGTCGGCCAGGCGAAAGGCTTCGCAGCCTCTGGATGTTCCCAGCGCGGGCTCGGCATTTAAAAGACCTAAAGAAGGTTTCGCGGCGGTACTTATCGACGAAGCCGGTCTGAAGGGTTTTTCAATAGGAGGGGCCCAGGTTTCGGAAAAGCACGCAGGTTTTATAATTAATAAAGGCGGTGCCACCTGCGATGATGTACTTAGTCTCATTGAGCATATAAAGAAAACGGTTATCAGGGTATTCGGAATTGAGTTGGAGCCTGAAATAAGGCTTATCCAATAGCCTTTTAAACGCTGCCGATTGGGGCNGGCTCTCCGGCCATGTTTAAGATGATACCTGTAGGGAGGGACAGGCTATAAAATTTTTAATAATATCCGGACTTACCGGCTCGGGAAAAAGCCGGACAGCCGGTATGCTGGAGGATCTGGACTATTACTGTGTGGACAATATGCCCGTTGTCTTAATTCCCAAATTTGCCGAGCTGTGTTTGGCCACCCGGGGAAGGTACGACAAGGTTGCCCTTGTTTCCGATGTGCGCGGAAGAGAGAGCTTCGATGAGCTGTTTAAAGCTCTGGACGAAATGCATAACATGGGTCTTGATTATGAGATTCTGTTTATCGAAGCTTCACCTGAGACGATTGTAAAAAGACAGAAGGAGCAGAGGAGGAAGCATCCTTTGGATCCCGACGGTATTGACCTGGAGGCGGCTGTCTACAGGGAAAAGCGCATGTTATCGAAGATAAGGGAAAGAGCGAACTATATCATCGATACGACAGATTATACGCTGGGAAGGCTCCAAAGCGTGGTGTTTGACCTGTTTTCCACAGGGGGGGAGACCAGGGGAATAAGCGTTAACTTTGTATCTTTTGGCTTTAAATTCGGAATTCCCATCGACGCCGACATTGTTATGGATGTTCGATTCCTGCCAAATCCATATTATGTGGCGGAGTTATCACAAAAAACAGGATTGGACCAGGAGGTTGCGGACTATATTTTTTCCCATCCTCAGACCGAGGAGTTTATGAAACGCCTGACAGACCTCTTGGAATTTCTCATTCCCTGCTATATTGAAGAGGGGAAGCACTCCCTTGTTGTTGCTATAGGCTGTACGGGAGGTCATCACAGATCTGTGGCTATTGCAAAAGCCCTTTCTGAATTTGTCCTGGAAAGCGGATTCAAGTCGGAGTGTGTTCACAGGGATATAAAAAAATAACCGCATTAATGCTGTTATAGTCTAAAAATGGTTGTGAGAGAGGCGAGAACCATGTCATTTGCATCCGAAACGAAAAAAGAACTGTGCAGGCTCCCGCTGAATAAAAACTGCTGTACCCTGGCGGAAGCCTATGGTGTGCTGCTGTATTGCAATACATTTTCAAATCGTGAAATACGCATAATTACAGAAAACAAGGATTTCATATCAAGACTCATACCGTTGTTTAAAAAAGAATTCGGATTGGAGTTTGACATCGTTCCCGAGGAAGCGGAGACTGAAGGAAAGAAGATATGTGAAATTAACGACGTGGCAAAGATATCTGAAATATTCGATACTCTGGATCTGGATATAGAAAGGGATTTTGCCCATCATGTTAACTATGGCGTTATAGAGGATGATTGCTGCAGGGCAGCCTTTATACGAGGAGCTTTTCTGGCGGGAGGCTCGGTGACAGATCCCGAAAAGGGATATCATATGGAATTTGTGACAAACCATTATTATGTGGAAAGAGAAACACATTCCATATATCATGAGCTGGGGTTCGAGCCGAAAAGTACGTCGAGAAACGGTAACTATATCTCCTATTTTAAAAACAGCGAGACCATAGAGGACCTGCTTACCACAATGGGCGCCCCTTTGGCGGCTATGGAGGTTATGAACGCCAAGGTGGAAAAAGATGTGCGAAACAGCATAAACCGCAGGGTAAATTGCGATACGGCCAATCTGAGCAAAATGGTAAACGCCTCGATTGAACAGATCCACGCCATTAAGAAGCTGTATGCTTCAGGCGCCTATGAAAAGCTGTCCGATAAACTGAAGATGACAGCGGAGCTCAGACTCAAAAATCCGCAGGCAAGTCTGGCTGAGCTGGCGGAAATGTGCGATCCCCCTGTCACAAAATCATGCCTGAATCACAGACTCAGAAAGCTGCAGGCCCTATCAGGCAAGCTCACATAAACTTTAACAAATATGAAAAACCCCCGAGGTGATATGTTTGATTAAAGAGAAAAGGACAGCGAGCCGTATGGGATGGCTGACCGTAATACTGATGTGCCTGGGGGTATTTGTTCCCAGTTACGCCCAGTATCAGTTTACCGCGTTGGGCGCTCGCTTCATAGAGCTCACGGGTATTACCGAAGTCCAATATTCAAGTATAATCACGGCGCCTCAGGCGCCCGGTATTTTTTTCAGCCTCATAGCGGGAGTGCTTGTTGACAGGTTTGGGGTGAAAAAGGTCCTGACAGTGGGCTTTTTCCTAACTGCGGCTGGGGCTGTTGCGCGGATATGGTCCTACACATACCCGTCCATGTTTATTTGCATGTTTCTAATCGGTATAAACGCCACTCTTTTAAACACAAACGGTCCCAAAATAATCGGATATTGGTTTGAAAAGAGAAAGATAAACCTGATTATGGGCATTTTCACCGCAGTTATAAACGGTTCTCTGGCTGTCGGGGCGGGAACGGGCGCATTGTTTCCCGAAATAAAAACAGCCTTTGCGGTGTCCGGCTTAATTGCTTGCCTGGCTTCTGTATTATGGGTTGTTTTTTATAATGAAAAAAAGGCACCCATGTTAAAGCGGGAAGAATTGTCCGCCGAGTCCAACTCTCCCCCGGTATTGGAATGCCTGAGAGTGGTGCTCAAATCCCCGGCGGTATGGATGACCGGCCTTGCCCTTGCCCTGCTTTTTATAGGTTCCGCGGTTATGAGCCTGTTTTTGCCCGTGGCGCTGGTAAGAGACAGGGGGGTTGCTGAAACCGCCGCCGGAGCGGTTTCCATGTCCATGATGCTGGGAGCGATGATCAGCTGCTATGTAACACCCCTTATCGATATGAAGCTGGGAAAAACCAGGTTGCTTATGTTTGTTTACGGAATTATCGGAGCATTGGGTGCGGCCTTTGCATGGCGGGCGCCCCGGGGCTTTATTATGATTGTTATGCTCTTTATCACGGGCTTTGTTACAACCGGTCTTTCACCCCTTTTGATGTCAATTCCGGTAAAGCTCAAGGAAATCGGAACGAAATATGCCGGAACGGCCGGTGGTGTGGCCGGAACCATACAGCTTGCAGGTTCAGTCGTTGTTCCTACCTACATACTTAAGCCCATCGCAGGAGACAATAATATTGTTCTGTTCTACCTGTTTGCGGCCTCCCTAACACTATTTGCCGCCGTATCACTGCTCCTGCCTTTGGGGGGGAGGGGAAAGCAGGCATCCGGCTGAAGAACAGGAATAAAATTACAGTTGTCATACGGTTAAAAAACCATGTCAAATACCCGGGATATTTGACNTGGTTTTTTAACATTTCATAACAAACGAAAAACAATGGTTGTCAAAATGCTCATTTTTTTCAGATTTTAAACAGGATATGTTGAGCTGTCTCACAAACATTCTTTTTTGCCTGTGTTATGACTGGGCTGACCCAACAAAATGTGATATAATTTTAAATTGTAATGTATAAAATGATTTGTGCACAATGCTTAACAATACGGCTGACATTTGTACAAAATCAACACAGTATAAGAGTGAAGCATGTGTTTGTATATCAGGTAAAAAAGGATGAATTGAATGGATAACAAAACCGCAGTAAGACGCGGAAGGATAATGGTTTTATTAATGTGCGCAGGTGTTTTTGTGCCCAACTATGCGCAATTTCAAATGACCGCTATTGGTAAAAGGTTCTCTGATATGGTCGGCTTGAACACGACCCAGCTAAACAGTATTCTAACGGCATCCCTGGTGCCTGGGATGTTTTTCAGCCTTGTTGCCGGACTGTTGGTTGACAGATTCGGCTCAAAGAGAGTTTTCACAATCAGCTATCTTATAACGGCTATAGGAGCTGTGACCAGGATTTGGGCCGACAGCTTTATATCCATGTATATGGCAATGGTGCTTATAGGTGTTCATGCCACGTTTTTGAATGTAAACGGCTCAAAGGTTTTCGGTTATTGGTTTGAGCCGAAAAAGGTCGGCACTTTGATGGGTGTATTCATAGCCGTGGTAAACGGGGCAATGGCTCTGGGAATGGGAACTGGAGCTCTTTTTCCCAGCTTAAAGTCTGCTTTTGTCATGTCTTCGGCTTTGATTATCGGCGCTGCGCTATTGTGGGTAGTTTTCGCCAGAGACGGAGCGCCGAAGGAGGGTGGACAGAGCTGTCCAAAGGGGGATGGACCGTCCGTCTCTCAGTGTATTAAGAAGGTTGCCGGAAGCCGTAACATCTGGATTGTGGGACTGGTGCTGATGCTCATGTGCGCCGGCTCCACGGCACTTAATATGTTTTTGCCCACTGCCCTTGTATCCCAGAGAGGATTTGACGAGGCCAGGGCGGGAGCAGTAGGTATGGCTATTATGATTGGCTCTGCGATAAGCTGCTTTGTAACTCCGATTATCGATGCGAAACTCAAAAACACAAAGGCTCTCACCCTTACATACGGCTTGTTGGGTGCAGCCGGAGTGGCATTTGCATGGCAGGCTCCGGAGGGGGCTTTGCTGCCTCTGGCGCTGTCTGTCACCGGATTTTTCACAAACGGCCTTGGTCCCTTGATAATGTCAATACCTATACAACTGCCGGAAATAGGACCGACATACGCAGGAACGGCAGGGGGTGTTGTCGCAACAATACAGCTTGTGGGTTCGGTGGTTATACCCACATATATCATCACACCCATATCTGGCTCAAATTACAGTCTGCTGTTCGGATTATGCGGGATAGTACTGCTGCTGTTTGCTATAGCCTCGCAGATGCTTCCCAATCCGGCTGAAAAAGCGAAGCCTGTTTCCTCAAAACTGAATAAAGCCGGATATCCGGGATAGTGAGGATATGCGGGCCCGGCCCTATGCCGGGCTGTCAAAGGCTCCCTTGCCGTGTTGGTTTTTATTTATTGATTTTATAAAAAAGTATGCAATTGAAACCAAAACAAACAGGAGACAGAAAAAGCCCCAGCTCATAGGCAGGAAATATCGCATTTTCAAATAAGCATGATAACCCAGAAGAGAGGCAAAGGAGCAGAGCGGAACAGTATACGAAAAAGCTGGAAATATCACGGCGAAGGCAAGGGACAGTACATCGGCAATAAAAAAGTACCTGTCGTGCATATGGGGGAGCAGGAGAGGAATACCAACTGCAAAAATCAAAGCGGCCGAAATCAATGTGCCGTCTGTTATTCTTTGTCTCATTAGGAGTGCTGCCGTAAAAACAGCGGCACATAAAAAGAAGGCGGCAAAAATGCCAAGCCTGGAGGCGAGATTTGGGTTTCCTACATTTTTAAAAAGTGAAAATATCGAAGGAGAATTATAATTCAGGCCGCTGCCCACGGTACCCAGCTCCGAGAAGTATATTGTCAGGGTGTCCAAAACCGGGCGTCCGGCAATGATTGCGGGAGAAACCGCGAGAAAATAGACCGCGGGGAAAACAGGGATGTATCGAAAGCGGATTTTTCCGGAAATAATAAATAACAGAAAAACTGGCAGAATAAAAACGGCCTGGAGCTTGAAGGCAAATGAAAGGGCAATGAATGCCAGGGACAAAACTGACCTGCCCTTAAAGCCATAGTAAAGGCCTATTACTGCCAGCGCCGTATAGATACTGTCGCACTGTCCCCACAGCGCTCCGTTTAAAATCGGAGTCGGCAGAAAAAGAGCGACCACCAGACAAATATATTTTTTTAATTTACTGTCCGTAAAGCACGATACCAGCTTCATGAGAAACAGTGCCAGGATAAAATCGAAGAGTACGGACAGGAGTTTAATAAGATACAGATCATATACGGGCAGTCCGGATATGAAGCCCAGGAAAACCAGATACGGAATATTGTAGTTACCTATCGGGTTTTTCAGCGCGGCAAGACCGCCCGCCGATTTCATTGCTTCAACCCAGGGGGACAGGAAGTTTTTGTAATCCAGAGTTATGTGGTCAAACAAAAACAATCTCAGGAGAAAAGAAAGGAGTATTGGCAGCAGGGCCGGGATGAGCCCCGCAACAGAATCGGCCAAGCCCTCTCTTTTTAATATCAAAATCGAAACGGCGGAAAGTAAGGCCGAAAACATTGTTATAAGCACGGCGGTGCCAATCCCTGCATAAGAAAGGGAAAGGGAGACAATAAAGACCGTCCCGCAATATATAATTAGAAGCGCGGCAAGTCCATACAGATGAAAATTGCTGCTAGCGCACCGTTTTTCTGCCAATTTAAACCTCCATAAAAAATCGACGAAACACATGTTTCGCCGAAAAAAATACTTGACAAATAAAGAAAAATCCGATATAATCACTCGGTATTGCCTCCTGATAAATGGAGACAATTAGACATTGTACAAACATAAGATAACACATGTCAAAAATCGTGTCAACCGGAAAAGATCAGAACCCTTGGAAATGGCGACAACGCGCCCGGGTGTGTCATAGATGAATGCATTATAGAATAATACTTAGGAGTGAGTGCCTGCATGGTAAAGGATGTCTATTACGGGAAAACATTGAGGAAGAGCTTTGCAAAGCTGGAGGAGATACAGGAGATGCCCAATCTTCTGGAAATCCAAAAGAGCTCATATCAATGGTTTCTCGAAACGGGTCTTCGGGAAGTGTTTAGAGATGTGTCGGCAATTTCTGACTATTCAGGGAATCTTGAGCTCACGTTCATAGATTATTCCATGGACGAAGAGCCCAAGTACACCATCGAAATGTGCCAGGCTAAAGATACCACCTACGCCGCATCATTGAAGGTCAGGGTCAGGCTGAGAAACAAGGAGACGGAGGAAATCAAGGAGCAGGAGATATTCATGGGCGATTTTCCGCTTATGACGCCCGGCGGCACATTTATAATAAACGGCGCGGAGCGCGTTATTGTATCTCAGATTATCCGATCCCCGGGCATGTATTTCGACAGGAAGACAGATAAGACATCACTTTCGATTTTCAGTGCCACAATAATACCTTACAGGGGCGCATGGCTGGAATATGAAACGGATATATCCAATCTGTTCCATGTGCGCATAGATAAAAACAGGAAGCTGCCTGTAACATGGCTTTTAAAGGTTATGAGTAACCAACAGGAGGATAAGCCCTATTCATGGATAACGGTCGCGGAAAATGCCGGAGGAGCCGTTACAAATGAGCAACTGAAGGAGATATTCGGCAATGACATAAGGATTCTCGAAACTCTTGAAAAGGATACCTGCAAAACAAGAGAAGATGCGCTTCTTGAAATATATAGGAGGTTGCGTCCGGGTGACCCGCCCACGATTGACAGTGCGGAGACTCTCCTTAACAATTTGTTTTTTGACCCACGCAGATACGATCTGTCAAATGTGGGAAGATATAAATTCAACAAGAAAATGGCCTTGGCAAAGAGAATCAACGGCCATCAGCTTGCAATGCCCGTAGCGGATCCCATGACAGGTGAGATAATAGCCGAGGCGGGCGAAATCCTCACAATGAAAAAAAGCGAGGAGTTGGAGGCCAGGGGTGTCAACGAGGTCTTTATTAAAACCCTTGACGGCCATGAAGTAAAGGTTTTTTCCAACGGCATGGTGGATATAAAAAACTTTGTAGATATAGACACAGAGGAGCTTGAGATAAAGGAAAAGGTCCGCTTTATAGTTCTCATGCGGCTTATGGAAAAATACCAGGGTGAGGAACTGAAAAACGCCATCAGAGAACATATTGACGATCTTATACCAAAGCATATTATTCCCGATGACATATTTGCCTCTGTAAACTATTTAAACTGCATGGCATATGGAATCGGCGAGCCGGACGATATAGATCACTTGGGAAACCGCCGTATGAGAAGTGTAGGCGAGCTGCTGCAAAACCAGTTCAGGGTCGGTTTTTCCAGGATGGAAAGAGTTATCAGAGAGCGTATGACCCTGCAGGACCTTGACATAGTCACACCCCAGTCCCTTATAAATATAAGACCTGTGACTGCGGCGATTAAGGAGTTTTTTGGCTCTTCGCCTCTCTCCCAGTTTATGGACCAGACAAATCCACTGGCTGAGCTGACTCACAAGCGCAGGATGTCTGCCCTGGGTCCCGGAGGCCTGTCAAGGGAGCGGGCAAACTTTGACGTGCGGGACGTACACTACAGCCATTATGGCCGAATGTGTCCCATAGAGACGCCTGAAGGACCGAATATAGGCCTGATATCATATCTGGCCAGCTACGCACGTGTTAATGAATATGGTTTTCTTGTGGCGCCCTATCGGCGTGTCGACAAGTCGAGTGCCCGGCCGACCGACGAGATAGTATACCTTACCGCCGATGAAGAGGACCAGTATATCATAGCGCAGGCAACCGAGGAGCTGGACGAAAACGGCTGCTTTGCGAACCAACGTATAACCTGCCGCCACAGAGATGTAATCATTGATGTGGACAGGGAAGAAGTGGATTTTATTGACGTCTCCCCGAGAATGATGGTCTCCATAGCCACGGCGATGATTCCCTTCTTGGAAAATGATGACGCTAACCGCGCTCTTATGGGTGCAAATATGCAGAGGCAGGCGGTTCCGCTTCTGCAAACAGAAGCACCCATTGTGGCCACAGGAATAGAATTTAAATGCGCCGTGGATTCCGGTGCGATAATCCTGGCTGAGGGGGACGGATATGTGAGGGCCGTTTCCGCCGATGAAATCAGCGTTGAATATGATGACGGGACATATAGAACCTACAGGCTGAAGAAATTCGCCAGAAGCAATCAGGGCACCTGCATAAACCAGCGGCCAACGGTATCCGTGGGTGATCGGGTGGACTCAAACACCGTACTTTGCGACGGGCCCTCCACCTGCGATGGTGAAATATCACTGGGGAAAAACATTCTGGTTGGTTTTATGACATGGGAGGGCTATAACTACGAGGACGCCATTTTGCTCAATGAGCGGCTTGCTCAGGATGATGTTTTTACATCCATACACATTGAGGAGTATGAAATTGAGGCCAGAGACACAAAGCTGGGACCGGAGGAAATAACAAGAGATATTCCCGGGGTGGGCGAGGATGCCCTGAAATACCTTGACAAGCGGGGTATCATAACCATCGGCGCAGAGGTCAGGGCAGGAGACATACTTGTCGGCAAGGTAACGCCGAAGGGCGAGACGGATCTGACGGCGGAGGAAAGACTCCTGCGGGCCATATTCGGAGAAAAAGCAAGGGAAGTCAGGGATACCTCAATGAGGGTTCCCCACGGTGAAAGTGGCATCGTGGTGGATGTAAAGGTATTTACGAGGGAAAACGGAGATGAGCTCAGTCCGGGTGTTAACATGGCTGTCCGGTGCTATGTGGCTCAGAAAAGGAAAATATCCGTCGGTGATAAAATGGCAGGCCGGCATGGCAACAAGGGTGTTGTTTCCAGAATACTGCCAAGGGAGGATATGCCTTATCTTCCGGACGGGACTCCCCTTGATATAGTGCTCAATCCTCTGGGTGTACCGTCAAGAATGAATATAGGCCAGGTTCTTGAGGTGCATCTGGGATACGCGGCCAAGGCTCTTGGCTGGAAGGTTGCAAGTCCCATATTCTGTGGAGCAAAGGAACACGAAATAACGGAGGTCCTCAAGCTGGCCGGACTCAGGGAAGATGGCAAGAGCATACTGTATGACGGGCGAACCGGCGAGCCCTTTGACAATCCGGTGACGGTGGGCTATGTGTACTTCCTGAAGCTTCATCACCTTGTAGACGACAAGATTCACGCCCGATCAACGGGACCCTATTCTCTGGTCACGCAGCAGCCCCTGGGCGGCAAGGCCCAGTTTGGCGGTCAGCGTTTCGGCGAGATGGAGGTATGGGCCCTGGAGGCATATGGCGCGGCGTACACTCTCCAGGAAATATTGACGGTTAAGTCCGACGATGTTACGGGCCGTGTGAGGACATATGAGGCCATTGTCAAGGGACATAATATTCCCCAACCCGGCATACCCGAATCCTTTAAAGTTCTGGTAAAGGAACTCCAGTCTCTTTGCCTTGATGTCCGGGTCCTGGATAAACACGGCAATGAAATAGAGTTGAAGAGCGAGGAAGATGATTACCATGCAAGTATCAGGGAGGATGTATACAAAGCTGACGACAGCGAGCTTGAAACAGGCGGATATTTGATAGAAAATGTGTTTGATGAATCCAGCAATTTATTGGAAAACGAAGAAACGGCGGAGGACGAGGAACCGATAGAGGACGAGGAGTTGCCGGACGAGGATGAGCTTGCAGAAGTTGAGCAGGAGGAATTCTTGGATGATGACCTGGTTGAAGGAGAAGAATTTGGGGACGACCACCAGTATCCCATTTATGACGAAGAGGAGGACGAATAACTATGAGTTATACACAGTTTGATGCGATAAAGATAGGAATTGCGTCCCCTGAAATGATACGCAAATGGTCATACGGGGAAGTTAAAAAGCCTGAGACCATAAACTACAGGACATTAAAGCCCGAGCGTGACGGGCTCTTCTGCGAAAAGATATTCGGTCCCACAAAGGACTGGGAATGCCACTGCGGAAAATACAAAAAAATAAGATATAAAGGCAAGGTATGTGACCGATGCGGCGTGGAGGTCACAAAGCAAAAGGTGCGCCGTGAGCGTATGGGCCACATAGAGCTGGCCGCACCTGTTTCTCATATCTGGTATTTCAAGGGTATTCCCTCCAGAATGGGACTTATACTTGATATATCGCCAAGAATTCTGGAAAGGCTTCTTTATTTTGCCGTATATATAGTCATTGATCCCGGCGATACACCCCTCACAAAGAATCAGATTCTCACGGAAAAAGAATACCGGGATATGAAGGAAAAATATGAGGATGATTTCAAGGCGGGCATGGGTGCCGAAGCGGTCAAGGAGCTTCTTATGCAAATAGACTGCGACAAGCTGTCCGCTGAGCTGAAGGCTGAGCTGAAGGAAGCCACGGGCCAGAAGAAGGCAAAGCTCATAAAAAGGCTTGAGGTTGTGGAGGCCTTCAGACGGTCAGGCAACAAACCCTCGTGGATGATAATTGATGTATTGCCGGTAATTCCACCGGAGCTCAGGCCGATGGTCCAGCTGGACGGCGGGCGTTTTGCCACATCCGATCTCAATGACCTCTACAGGCGCGTAATTAACCGAAACAACAGGCTTAAAAGGCTTATATCCCTTAACGCACCGGATATAATCATCAGAAACGAAAAACGTATGCTCCAGGAAGCCGTTGACGCCCTTATAGATAACGGGCGCAGGGGCAGAGCCGTAACCGGTGTTAACAACAGGGTACTCAAGTCCCTTTCAGATATGCTTAAGGGTAAGCAGGGCCGGTTCCGCCAGAACCTGCTTGGAAAGCGGGTTGACTATTCAGGACGTTCGGTTATCGTTGTAGGTCCTGAGCTGAAGCTCTACCAGTGTGGACTGCCCAAGGAAATGGCCATCGAGCTTTTCAGGCCTTTTGTAATGAAAAAGCTGGTTGAGGACAATATAGCAAACAATATAAAAAGCGCTAAAAAAATGGTTGACAAGGGACTTACGGAGGTCTGGGACGCGCTGGATGTCATTATCAAGGAGCATCCGGTTCTTCTCAACCGTGCTCCAACTCTTCACAGGCTTGGTATACAGGCTTTTGAGCCGGTACTGGTTGAAGGACGTGCTCTCAAGCTGCATCCGTTGGTTTGTCAGGCATATAATGCTGACTTTGACGGCGACCAGATGGCCGTGCACGTGCCCCTTTCGGCCGAAGCCCAGGCAGAGGCCAGAATACTGATGCTTTCTGCAAATAATCTGCTCAGACCCCAGGACGGCAAGCCGGTTACCGTGCCTCACCAGGATATGATTCTGGGAGCATATTATCTGACCTATGTGAAGAAAGACGAGCGTGGTGCCGGCAATGCCTACTCCTCGCCACATGAAGCGCTCATGGCTTATAACGAGGGCTATATAGGTCTTCACGCTCCCATAAAAGTAAGGGTATTCAAGGAAATCAACGGCGAGATGCGCCACAAGCTTGTGGATACCACCGCGGGACGTATAATTTTCAATGAGCATATCCCTCAGGATCTGGGATTTGTGGACAGGAGCGATCCCGAAACTTCGTTCGATTATGAAATAAACTTTATAACAACCAAGAAGCATCTGGATGAGATTGTAAAAAGATGCATCGCTAAACACGGCTTTACAAGAAGCACCGAGGTTCTGGATAAAATTAAATCTCTTGGTTTCTACTATTCCACTAAAGGCGCCATAACCATATCTATATCGGATATGACAATACCTGAATCAAAGAAGACCATTATAAGTGAAACGGAGCAAAAAGTTCTCAATATAGAGCGCCAGTATAAAAGAGGCTTTATAACAGACGAAGAGAGAAAACGTCTGGTTATCGATGAGTGGGAGAGAGCCACAAAGGATGTGACCGATGCCCTTCAGGATGCACTGGATGAATTCAATCCCATCTATATGATGTCCAATTCAGGGGCCAGAGGCAGTATGAGCCAGACCAGACAGCTGGCCGGTATGCGCGGGCTTATGCTCAGCACCGCGGGTAAAAAGATTGAGATTCCGATAAAATCAAACTTCCGTGAAGGACTTTCTGTTCTTGAATACTTTATATCCTCCAGAGGTGCCAGAAAGGGACTTGCGGATACGGCGCTTCGTACGGCCGACTCAGGATATCTGACCAGGCGTCTGGTGGATGTCGCTCAGGACGTAATTATCAGAGAAGCCGACTGCGGCGTAAAGAAAGGTGTCACCGCTCAGGCGTTGTATGAAAACGACCAGGAGATTAAAAGCTTCGGCGAGGCTATTCACGGCAGATTCCCGGTTGAGGATATAGTCCATCCTGAGACCGGCGAGGTGATTTTTTCAAATGACCATATGCTGATTTCCGATGATGCGGAAAAGCTGGAAGCTGCCGGGGTAAAAAGCGTTAAGATCAGAACGGTTCTGGACTGTGAGGCAGAGAGAGGAGTCTGCGCCAAATGCTATGGCATCAATCTTGCGACAGGAGAGCCTGTCAGCGAGGGAGAAGCCGTTGGCGTTATTGCGGCCCAGTCCATAGGTGAACCGGGTACTCAGCTAACCATGAGAACCTTCCACACCGGCGGTGTGGCGGGCGAGGATATAACGCAGGGGCTTCCGAGAGTTGAGGAGCTCTTTGAAGCAAGAAAGCCAAAGAAGATGGCCCAGTTGGCCGAAATATCCGGTAAAGTGGTATTTGAGGAGAGCAAGAGAAGCGCCATGGTTACCCTGACCATAATAAACGAGGAGACCGGCGAGGTAAAATCCTCCCAGATACCGTACAGTGCGGGAATTAAGGTTTTTGAAGGAAGCTATGTACAAAAAGGAGATGAATTGACTGAAGGCACCCTGAACCCCCACGATGTGCTCAGACTCAGAGGTGTTGAGGCCGCCCAGGCGTACCTGATACGTGAGGTGCAAAAGGTATATCACCAACAGGGTGTTGATATTAACGACAAGCATATAGAGGTAATAGTGCGCCAGATGATGCGGAAGGTGAGAATCGAGGACCCAGGCTCCACCGATCTGCTCAGCGGCTCCGTAGTGGACTATAACAAGGTAAAAGAGGCCAACAAAAAGATTGAAGGGCGCATTGCGGCCGGCGAGACCGACCTGTCTTACGCGGTTTATACGAAGCTTCTCATGGGTATTACCAAGTCCTCTCTTGCCACCGAATCATTCCTTTCTGCAGCCTCGTTCCAGGAAACAACCAAGGTTCTGACTGAGGCGGCGATTAAGGGTAAAGTAGACCATCTGATAGGACTCAAGGAGAATGTAATAATCGGAAAGCTGATACCAGCAGGAACCGGGCTGGATGTGTACCGGGTCTACGAAGAGACAGAAGTACCCGAGGAGCCCTATCAGGAACAGGGTGAAGTACTTTATATGGCAGAGTGATATATAACCATATATAATCAAATAATCTAAAAAAAGCTGCTCCGTCATGTAAAAGCGCGGCGGTCATAATCCAAATATAGCCTTATTCAGTGCGGAACGGAGCAGCTTTGTTCATTTAAGCAAGTAACAATAAACCCGGAGCATAAAACTGTGCAAAACGCTTAAAATACTTTCCTGACAACCATTTTTGGTTGACTAATTATAAAGGGTTTGTTATATTTATCATCGCGTGGACACAGGAAGGGCTTTTTATAATGGTTACAGGGGGTTGTGAGATGCCGGAAAGACTCAGGACTTCTGAAAAACTGGTTGGAATAAATCAGGCAAAAAAAGCTGTTTTAAATGACAAGACCCGGACGGTGTTCATAGCAGAGGATTGCGAGGCCAGAGTGGTAGCTCCGCTGCTTGACATATGCCAAAACAAAGCTGTTGAGATAGTAAATGTAAAGACTATGAAGCAGCTGGGCGAGCTGTGCGGTATACAGGTAGGTGCGGCGGCTGCGGCATTACTGGCATAGGCCTGAGCCGGCCTTGCAGATTATTATGCTTTATAAGCGAAATGGCCGGAGGCGATTTCGTTTATAATAGATACCAATTATGGAAGGAGGGAGCAAATGCCAACATTTAATCAACTGGTCAGAAAAGGGCGGAAAAAGGTAAAATACAGATCCGCGTCACCTGCACTGCAGAAATCCTACAATTCCCTAAAAAACCGGGAAGTGAATGTAAATTCACCGCAAAAGCGCGGCGTTTGTACTGTTGTAAAGACAGCCACGCCTAAAAAGCCTAATTCGGCTCTGCGTAAGGTTGCCCGTGTTCGCCTTTCAAACGGCTACGAGGTTACTGCCTATATTCCCGGTATCGGACACAACTTGCAGGAGCACTCGATAGTTATGATCAGAGGCGGCCGTGTTAAGGATTTGCCTGGTGTCAGATATCATATAATCCGCGGTGTGCTTGACACTCAGGGAGTTGCCAATCGCATGCAGGCAAGGTCAAAGTACGGCGCCAAAAAGTCACAATAATTTATTAACCGAATAATCGTCAGAAAGAGCTTTTATCAGGCTCTTGGCCCTGATTTATATATACATCATATATACCTCAGGGCATGAACGGAGCGGCGGGGAAGTTCCGCCGAATTCGAGTACCTATGAAATCATGATATGAAGGAGGGAAGCAAAATGCCCAGAAGAGGTAATGTTCCCAAAAGGGAGGTATTGCCCGACCCGTTATACAATTCGATTTTGGTCACCAAGCTGATTAACAATATCATGCTTGACGGCAAGAAGGGTATAGCCCAAAAGATTGTATATGACGCATTCAGCATAATAGGTGAAAAGACGGGCAAACCACCTTTAGATGTCTTCATGCAGGCGTTGGAAAACATAATGCCAACGCTGGAAGTAAAGGCTCGCCGTGTGGGAGGTGCCACATATCAGGTACCTATTGAGGTAAGGCCGGAGCGCCGTCAGACGTTAGGACTGCGGTGGCTGACCAGCTACTCAAGGGCGCGCGGCGAAAAAACGATGAAGGAAAGACTGGCGGCAGAGATAATGGATGCAAGCAACAACGTGGGGAATTCAGTTAAAAAGCGTGAGGATATGCATAAGATGGCTGAATCCAACAGAGCGTTTGCACATTATCGCTGGTAACGCAAATTTATTAGGAGTAGCAAAATGCCAAGGCAATATTCTCTTGAAAAAACCAGAAATATAGGAATTATGGCCCATATCGACGCTGGAAAGACCACCACTACCGAGCGTATCCTGTTTTATACGGGACGCACTTATAAGCTGGGAGAGGTTCATGAAGGCGCTGCGACAATGGACTGGATGGAGCAGGAGCAGGAACGCGGTATAACGATAACATCCGCCGCGACTACCTGTCACTGGAAAGAGCATCGTATAAATATCATCGACACACCCGGACATGTGGATTTTACCGTGGAGGTTGAACGTTCCCTAAGGGTTCTTGATGGCTCTGTAACGGTTATGTGCGCAAAGGGTGGGGTTGAGCCGCAGTCGGAGACAGTTTGGCGCCAGGCAGATAATTACCACGTTCCCAGAATGATCTATGTTAATAAAATGGATATCGTGGGAGCGAACTTTTTAAACGTTGTAAAGATGGTCCATGAGAGATTGAAGGCAAATGCGGTGCNCATACAGCTGCCCATCGGTTCAGAGGATAATTTCAAGGGTATTATTGACTTGGTGGAGATGCATGCCATAATCTACTATGATGAGCTGGGCAAGGATCTGCGCGTTGAGGAAATACCTGAGGAGCTTCGTCCTCTGGCCGAGGAATACCGTCAGAAACTCATCGAAAACGTCTCCGATTTTGATGATGAGATAATGGAGAAGTATCTGGAAGGGGAGGAAATACCTGTTGAGCAGCTTAAAGCAGCCATCAGGAAGGCGACGGTGGCCGTTAAATTCGTGCCTGTTCTTTGCGGGACATCCTACAGGAACAAGGGCATACAAAAGCTGTTGGATGCCATTGTGGACTATCTCCCTTCCCCTGTCGATGTTCCGCCCATAAAGGGTACAAACCCCAAAACGGGAAAGGAAGAGGAAAGGCATTCTGATGATAAGGAGCCCTTTTCCGGCCTGGCTTTTAAAATTATGACGGATCCCTTTGTGGGCAGGCTGACTTTCTTCAGGGTTTACTCCGGCACCATGAAAACCGGTGAGACCGTTTTAAACACGGTTAAGGACCAGAAAGAAAGACTGGGACGCATACTTCTGATGCACGCAAATCACCGTGAGGACGTGGAGGAGGTTTACTCAGGCGACATAGTGGCTGTGGTTGGACTGAAAAACACAACAACAGGCGATACACTGTGCTCAGCCAAGCATCCGATAATACTGGAATCCATGGCGTTTCCGGAGCCTGTAATTCGCGTGGCCATTGAGCCAAAAACCAAAGCAGGTCAGGAAAAAATGGCTGTTGCTCTTGCAAAGCTCACGGAAGAAGACCCTACCTTTAAGGCTTATACCGATGAAGAAACAGGACAGACGATCATAGCCGGAATGGGTGAGCTTCACCTGGAGATAATAGTGGACAGGCTTCTACGTGAGTTCAAGGTTGAGGCAAATGTGGGCAAGCCGCAGGTTTCCTATAAGGAGACCATCACAAAGCCCGCAAATGCGGACACAAGATATGTTCGTCAGTCCGGCGGAAAAGGTCAGTACGGTCATGTCAAGATAACTGTCGAGCCGAATGAGTCCGGCAAGGGATATGAGTTTATTGACAAGATTACCGGTGGAGCCATACCCAAGGAATATATTCCTGCGGTAGACCAGGGTATTCAGGGCGCAATGCAAGCGGGAATCCTGTCGGGCTACAATGTAGTGGACGTAAAGGTAACGCTGTATGACGGCTCATATCATGAAGTAGATTCCTCCGAGCTGGCATTTAAGATTGCAGGTTCAATGGCGTTTAAGGAGGCCTGTCAAAAGGCCGGACCGGTACTTCTGGAGCCTATAATGAAGGTGTTGGTCACCGTGCCCGAGGAATACATGGGCGATGTTATGGGAGATCTGAACTCCAGAAGAGGGCAGATTCTTGGGATGGAAACCAGGGCGGGAGCAGCTGTAATAAACTCCCATGTGCCCCTGTCTGAGATGTTCGGATACGCCACAGATCTGAGATCGAAAACCCAGGGAAGAGGACAGTACAGCATGGAGCCCAGTCATTATGTGGAAATACCAAAAAACATTCAGGAAAAGATGCTTAACCTCAACGGAATGTAGGCACATAACTGCAAACTAATTTGCAGTTGCAAAAATCTTCAAATTGCTGTAAAATATCCGCATTAATAAATAAAAGAATAATAAAACTTCTTAATGAGGAGGATAAATTAAAATGGCCAAACAAAAGTTTGAAAGAACAAAACCCCATATTAACATCGGAACGATCGGCCACATCGACCATGGAAAGACCACAACCACCGCAGCAATCACAAAGGTACTTTCACTGCAGAGTCCTGATAGCGCTACCTTCTTGGATTATGAGCAGATAGACAAGGCACCTGAAGAAAAAGAAAGAGGAATCACGATTAACACGTCTCACGTGGAGTATGAGACGGAAAACCGTCACTATGCCCACGTTGACTGTCCGGGTCACGCCGACTATATAAAGAACATGATTACCGGCGCAGCTCAGATGGACGGTGCTATTCTTGTTATTGCCGCATCCGACGGCCCTATGGCTCAGACCAGAGAGCACATACTGCTTGCCCGTCAGGTTGGCGTTCCCTATATTGTTGTCTATCTCAACAAGGTAGACCAGGTTGACGATGAAGAGCTCCTTGAGCTTGTCGAGATGGAAGTCCGTGAGCTGCTCTCCACCTATGATTTCCCGGGTGACGATATTCCCGTCATCAGGGGCAGCTCTCTGAAGGCTCTGGAAAGCACATCCACAGACCCCAATGCTCCGGAGTACAAGCCTATATTGGACCTTATGGCAGCTGTGGACGAATATATCAAGACTCCTGAGCGCGCTTCGGATCAGCCTTTCCTGATGCCTGTTGAAGACGTGTTCACTATCACAGGCCGTGGTACTGTTGTTACAGGCCGTGTCGAGCGCGGTAAAGTAAAGGTGGGCGACGAGGTTGAAATCGTCGGTATCAGGCCAATCAAGAAGACAGTTGTAACTGGAACGGAAATGTTCCATAAGACTCTTGATTACGCCGAGGCTGGCGACAATGTGGGCTGCCTCCTTCGCGGTATTGCGAAAAACGAAGTAGAGCGCGGCCAGGTTCTTGCACAGCCCGGCACCATCAAACCCCTTACAAAGTTCAGAGGACAGGTTTACGTTCTTAAGCATGAGGAAGGCGGACGTCATACACCCTTCTTCAACAACTACAGACCTCAGTTCTATTTCCGCACAACCGACGTAACGGGTGTTATCACACTCCCGGAAGGCGTTGAGATGTGCATGCCTGGTGACAACGTTGAAATGGATGTTGAGCTTATCACACCCATAGCCATCGAAAACGGACTGCGCTTTGCTATCCGTGAAGGCGGAAGGACTGTCGGTTCCGGCGTTGTCATTTCCTGCGAGTAAAATATAATACCATTGAGTATGAAGGCAGGCGAAAATCCCAAAAGGGTTTCGCCTGCTTTCCTTGTGGTGCGCCCGGTGGGCGCGCGTTCCAGAGGGTAAAAGTCCCGAACCTGCCCGGATAGCAGGAAGGGTATACACAGGAAGGAGATTTTTACACGTAAAAATGCCTCCCACAGGCCGGATACTACATTATTCCTGACCGGCTCGAGTCCCAGAACTCGTGGGGTTGAACTGCCGTGTACCGACTTTACTCACGGTGGCGTGACAGGTGAGTCACTCAACTGATGGGTGACCACCTGCTCGATTATCCATTATATTAAAATGGTGTTAAAACTATTCTTTTTTATCAATTTGTATAGTGTACAATGATATGGTCTAAAAAAAGAAGAAGCTGACCCCTAACTGTGGTAAAATGGTAAGTGCTAACAAA
>JGI24712J26585_10001504_pt1 | contig 19862 bp, 20 predicted proteins | sample BioPla3DNA2_FD_26585 | JGI IMG/M metagenome (IMG submission 26585) | reverse complement strand
CTATCGAAGCCGAGGTTATCGATAATCTCGTACCCCGCGCAAGCGAAGAAGTTACTCGAGAATTGCGAGCGGGCAAGCCGCATGGCCAGGTTGCCGATGGTAAGCATGAACACCTTGGGTTGCTTTTTGCTCCGCTCCGTTGCGAGACGCAGCTCGTTGAACGCATCCGCCAGTCGGCGCCTGTTCAACCGCTTCAGCGGGGCAGGAGTGCCGGCGGAGATGCCAGAGGAAACACCGGTAGTCGTATCGGTGTCACTGTCCCCACACGGGTTCATCTCCCCTATCTTATCCCCCATTTTCTCGGTGAAATTGGGGTACTGGTTGGTGCCCAGCAGGATCTCCCTGCGGTTGGCCACCGCCTTGAAGCGAGCCTCGGCAGACACGTTGATGGCATCCTGCACGGTTCCCGCTTTGAGCGCGCTATAGAAGCCTGTCTCTTCCGTTTCGAGGAAGAGGGCCCAGGCCTGTTTCGCCAGCGAGGAGGTAAGCGTTTCTATATAGTAAGAACCCGATGACGGGTCGGTAACCTTATCAAAGTGCGACTCCTCCTTCAGCAGCAGTTGCTGGTTGGCCGCGATCCGCTCCGCGAAGTCGGTAGGCGTTTCAAACGCCTCATCGAACGGACGGACGGTGAGCGAGTCGACCGAACCAATCACGGCAGACATCGCCTCGGTTTGGGTGCGCAACAGGTTGACGTACGGGTCGTAAACCGACTGGTTAAAGGTAGTAGTAATCGCGTGAGCGTTCATCTTAGCGGCACAGCGGCAAATCCCCTCCTCCGACTTGTTATCGCAATCGTGCGAGCAATGCGGCTTGTAAGCATCCACGATCAGTGCCCAGAGCCAACGGGCCGCCCGGAACTTCGCGATCTCCATGAAGTAGTTGGCCCCCACCCCGAACTTGAACTTGATTTTTTTCGCGGCTAATTGCGAATCGACTCCCCGCTCGATAAGGGCACCCAACAGCTGGTTGCCATACGACAAACTATAACCAAGCTCTTGGTAACTATAGGCCCCGGCGTTGCTCATCCGGTTGCCCGACACCACGATCGCCCGGTAACGCGGCAGAGGTGCGGTAACCGTTGCCAGCTCCACGGCCAAATCCAACCACTTCGGTTCATCGACCCCCTCTTGTAAGATGCTCCCGAAAGGATCGAACTCGATGGAGCCAAAACAGTCCATCACGTTGAGCCCCAGCGACTGCACGTGCGCCACCACCAGTTTCGCCAACTCCACGATCCGGTCGGTACCGGTGCAGAAGTTCAGCTCTACCTTATCGGGGGCGATACCGTCGAGGAGCCTCCGCACGTTTTCAGCCGACAACTCGCTACCCGGCAACTTGAAGCCCAGTGAGGTAATCCCTCGCTCGAGGAGGGTACGCGCCCTCTTGTTCGCTTCCTTAAAATCCTTCACCTCGATCTCCTGGCGGACGTACCACACGTTGTCTACCCGGGTACTCCGCACGTAAGGAAACTGCCCCGGCAAATTACCCGTGGAGGGGAAGCCCTCGATATCCTCCGCGCGGTAAAAAGGATTCACGTTAAACCCTTCATCGGTTCTCCACACCAGCCTCCGCTGGAAGTCGGCACCCTTCAGGTCGCGCGTTACTACCTCCATCCACTCTTGGGTGGTGGTGGGGGAGAAATCGGTGAAAAGTGGTTCTCTTTGATTGCTCATATACTTATTACTGATAATTGATTATGTTGATTGTTCTACTTCATTTTGTCTCGAAGGTCCCACCGCTTTGGTGCCAGATTCACAAAAGTTACGGAAACGGGTGAACTTTCTATCCCGTGAACGAAAACTCTACCGGTTTTCCGCGAGCTCCACAAGCAGCCGCACCACTTTCTTGACGACCGCCTCCGCGTACCGCTTCCCTTTCTCGGCAGTTGCTTTCTTGGGATACCCGATTCCGGTATCGGCCGACACCTCATCCCAATGCCTGGGCATCCATCCCACCCTCTCCTCCAGCGAGGGAACTTTACCAGGGGTGACACGACCGTCGCCCGCACGCTCCATCTCCACCAGCTCAGGGTGGTAGTGCAGCATGACCGATGTCTCCTGCTCACCAGCATGGTCATCCACCTCCTCCTCGAAGAAGCCCCCCTTCGGGAGCACGTTATACCAATCGACCACCACGATCTTAAAATCGGGATAGGCCATCGCCAGGTCGCGCACGGGCGACTTGAAGCTGTTCCCGCCGTGGCCATTCACGATGACCAACGTCCGGATACCCTGTCCATGTAAGGAGGCGACGATATCCACCAGGATTGCTTTCTGCGTCTTCCCACGTGCATGCACGCAAAAGGGTTTGTTCCATTGCCCCGCGTTCTGCGAACCCATGAAGACGGGTGGCAGCACCATGCAGGTCACTCCCTGCTCGTATGCCGCCTCCGCGGCATCGCTCGCGATCGCGCTCGAGAGGATACAGTCGGTCAGGTAGGGAAGGTGGTGGTTGTGTGGCTCCATGGCACCCCATGGGAGGATGGCCAGGTCGTACACATGTTCGCTCACTTCGCCCCAATTGGCGAAAAGCATATGCAGGAATTTGTTCTTTCTCGGTTTCACACGATTATTTATTTTTACATTATAGTGTATGGAACTATTTTATTAACCCTCTATGTTTCATTATTTAGTTCAAATGATGGCTCATATTGTACATTCAACTTAACTGCATAGATACCAGCCCGTTTCGCAGACTGTAAAAAGTGAGTCCCGACACGGTTCGGATACCCGTTTTCGCGATGATATTTTTGCGGTGCGTCAACACCGTGTTTAGGCTTATATTCAGCTGCTCGGCAATCTCCTTGTTGAGGTGTCCCTGAACGATTAACTGTAAAACCTCCACCTCCCGATCGGAGAGTTGATGGGTTGACGGTTCGCCCTGCCGCGAACGCTCGCTCGAGATGGCTGACTGCAACCGTTCGATACCACCGGGGCTCAACTCGCTCACCTTAGGCAAAAGCACCCTGTCTCTCAAGCGGTTATGCGCCTCTAAGTCTTTTTGGAATGAATGTAGGGAAAAGATGACCGCGTGGCAAAGGTTTTGATTGCATCCCGGCGATAGATGCTTGATAAGAATCTGCTTCAAGTCGTGCAGTAGCTCATCCGGGAACTCCTCTTCATACCCGTTAGAATCCCGTAGATATAGGGTCATTCGCTCTTTAAACTCTTGGAAAATCTCCCGCAACAGCTTAAGCTCCTGTTTTTCTGGGCCGCTCATCGCGATGAACGCGTTCAGGTGCTTCTCGATGTTGGGTATGAGGTCGTGGATGTAGCTCTCCACGGTTTGATGGAAGTAGTCAGCAATCGATTCCGCGTCGAAAAGCGGCAGGGAATGATCGGGAACGAACGACTCATCCAGGTAGACGTTCAAAACGGTAAGGATGAGGTCGGTATTGAGTCCCTGCTCCTCACATAGTTCGCTCACGCTCTTATCCCCCACCCCGAGCCGTATCCCGAATCGGTTCAATACCGGGATCAGTTCGCTGTGCTCCGCGAGCAGACCTGCCATTGTACTATGTGGGTGGAGAGTCGACACCTGACTTTTTGAATTAGCCCGTAAAATTAGCCATTTTCTTTATCCTCACCAAATCATGCCCGCAGTTTCGTATTCTGTTAGTGCCACCACGCAATGGTTTCACGTTCACGTTTACCGTAGGTATTTTTTAAGCGATCGAGAAATGTGGTTTTCCATAACGGGCAATAGGGTTTGTGCTTACTACAGGAATTCTTTTGAGCGCCCCATTACCTTCGCGGAGAGCCGCGTCACCCATTTGCGGGGCAAAAAGCGGATGGCGAAGGGTGCCACCTTGTTCATCGCACCATGGATGGCCACCGGTTTACCCTTCATCATGGCTTTGAATCCCAGCTTGGCCACCGCCCGGGGGGTAGCCACCTTCACGTTCTTCACCAACCGGGCCGCCTTCATCCCCGAATCTTCCAAGAAGTGGGTTCTCGTGGGTCCCGGGCAAAGCGTTGTGACGGTAATACCCTCTCTCCTTAACTCGTGATTCAGTGCTTCGGAAAGGTGAAGGACGTAGGCTTTGGTCGCGAAGTAAACCGCCATCATAGGCCCTGGTTGGAAGGCTGCCGTGGAGGAGATATTCACTATTCTTCCCCTTTTCCTCCCTGCCCAATCACGTGCGTAAAGATGAGAGAGGTGGGTCAGCACCTCCACGTTAAGCGCGATCATCTCCTCGTACCGCTCCCATTGGGTATCCACGAACGCCCCGTGATCGCCAAAGCCCGCGTTGTTGACCACGTAATCCACATCCACCCCCAGGGCTTTCACCTCCCGGAACAGCTCGTTCACCGCATTTGGAGCAGCAAGGTCTTTCACGATCGTGTGAACATGCACACCATGTTTCTCACTCAGCGCTTCCTTGAGTTCTTCTAGCTGATCGGCACTACGGGCCACCAATACCAGGTCGCACTTTCGCTCCGCGAACAACACCGCGAACTCCCTCCCTATCCCTTTAGAAGCGCCGGTTATCAATGCTGTTTCACTCATATTGGTACTTCAATTCATTTGCCACTATTCATTATCCCAATCATTACGCAACCCGTTACCCACTCGGGTACCATTACACTCGGTTTATCCATTTTATCACCTTCGCCTGCTCGCCATATCGATTCGCAGGAAAATGAAAAGCAGGATGGTGAATCCCCAGAGCGATGACCCACCGTAGCTAAAGAACGGGAGGGGGATACCGATGACCGGCATGATACCGATGACCATCCCGATATTGATCAGCAGGTGAAACATAAAGACGCTCGCCACCCCGTAGCCATAGACACGCCCGAACACCGAGGGCTGTCGCTCGGCCAGCCGAAGGATACGGAGCACGAAAAGGGTAAACAGGATCAGGATGAGGGAAGAACCGATAAAGCCATGCTCCTCACCGATGGTGCAGAAGATAAAGTCGGTATCCTGCTCCGGCACGTACTTCAATTTCGTCTGTGTACCGTTAAGGAACCCTTTCCCCGTGAGTCCCCCCGACCCGATAGCTATCTTGGATTGCCCCACGTGATAACCGGCACCACTTAAATCCTGTTCCATGCCCAGCAGCACCTCGATACGCATCTGCTGGTGCGGTTGCAGCATGTTGAGGAAGACGTACTCCGATGACTCAAGGAAAGCGAACGAACCCACCAAGAAGAGGAGGGTAAAGAGGTAGGTTCGCTTGCGGTGCTTCACGAAAAGGAAAAGGAGGTACAATCCGGTTACCCCCAGCGCGATCAACGCGGTCAAGCCCCAGTCTATCGACACCGAAAAAAGGGAAGCAGCGAACGCGGTCAGGAAAACCGCACCAGGCAAAAGGAGCAGCCTGAAGAAGGCTTGGTATCTTTTCAGGTAACTCCATAGCAAGGCAGCAGAAAAGAGAATAATTAGAATTACCGAGATCAGCTCTCCCACGGAGAGCATACCTAGCTGGTTTTCCGAAAAGCGAATCCCAAGGATAAAGTAGAGAATCGCCGCCAAGCCCATGAAGAGGATTCTACCGGGCAACCCTTCGCGGTACATCACCAAGATAAAGCTCAGGTACACCAACGCGGTACCGGTTTCCTTCTGCAGGATGACCAGGAGGGCCGGCAACAAGATAATGGCGCTAACGAGCAGGAAGTTTTTCGTCTCCATCAGTTTGAAGCCGTATTGGCTAAACACCCGCGCCAACGCAAGCGCGATGATGAACTTCATGAACTCGGCCGATTGAAAATGCACGGGCCCCAAGATAAGCCAGGAACGAGAGCCGTTGATCTCTTCCGCCACAATAAGGGTGAGCACCAAGAGCCCGATCCCCACCAGGTAAAAGAGGAAGGCGTACGTTTCATAAAAGCTGACATCAATCTTGAGCAGGGCGAAGGCAATCAGCAGCGAGGTGCCGATCCAGATGAGCTGTGAGCCAGCCCGGGTAGAGAGGTCGAACAGGCCGGTAGCGTTCTCCAGGTTGAAGCTGGCCGCGTATATATTGAGCCACCCTAACACCACGAAAAGGAGGTAAAGGAAGACAATTAGCTTGTCCACCTTCCCTTGCTCTTCCTTAACGTTTTCTCCCTTGTACATCATGGTGCAATTTCTTAATTGGCCGGCAAGTTCCTCGTGTAGAAGTAGGGCAGTATCTGGCGTTCGATTATCATCGTTTCCAGCCACTTATCGCTTTCCGGAACCTCCCCGTGGAAAAACTTCTGAAGCATCAGCCGCGCGATGGGTACCGCGTTGGTAGCCCCCCAACGCCCGTTCTCGACCAGCACGGCGATAGCCACCCGCGGGTTATCCCTGGGTGCGAAACCCAGGAAGAGCGAATGATCATCACCGTGCGGGTTCTGCGATGTTCCGGTCTTACCGCACACCTCCACGTCTGGTGCCAGGTTCGCTCCCCAAGCAGTTCCTTGGCTCACCGCGTCGGCCATGCCCGCTATGACTGGTTCAAAATGCTCTTTATCGACACCCGACTCATGTCTTTGGGTATATTTCGTTTCCAGCGGCTCGCCCTTTCGTTCCCTGACCACGTGAGGCGTGAAATAATACCCCCGGTTGGCGATTAACGCCCCCAGGTTAGCGATCTGCAAGGGGGTGCTCAGTACCTCCCCCTGCCCTATAGCGATGGAGATAATGTAGTGAGCGTTCCAGCGATCGGTTTTGTAAACGTTAGTATAGAACTTGCTGTTCGGTATAAATCCCCTGTTCTCGGAGGGCAGGTCAACCCCTAGCCGGTATCCAAATCCCATGTTCACCATGTAATCCCGCCAAACGTCCAACGCGCTTGCCACGCTGGTATATTTTTTCCGGTTGCTCAACATGTGATTCAGTCCGTAACAAAAGAAGGAGTTGCAGGAGGTTGACACCGCGTATTGAAGGGCGAGCGGTGAGTAGTGGGCGTGGCAACCGGGACGCCCCCCTAGGGGTGGATAGCCCCCGTGACAGGAGTACTTCGTTTGAGGCGTGATAATCCCCTCCTGCAAGAAGACGAGTCCCTGCGTGAGCTTGAATGTCGACCCCGGCGGGTAGGTGCCCGCCACCGCACGGTTTAACAGCGGCTTGTAGGGGTTCCTCTCCAGCGTGAGGTAGTTGGCACCGAACTGTTTTCCCGTCAGCAATGCCGGATCATACGTGGGTGTTGACACCATGCAGAGCACCTCTCCGGTAGCCGGTTCAATCATTACGATACTACCCACCTTGTTATGCATCAACAGCTCCCCGTACGCCTGCAGGTCAATATCGATACCCAATATGAGGTCTTTTCCCGACACCGGCGCTTTATCGTGCGCTCCCTCCTCGTAGCGTCCCTGTATCCTCCCGTGGGCATCCCGAAGGAGGATCTCTACCCCCTTCTCCCCCCTCAGGTCAATTTCGTGCGAGAGCTCGATACCCGATTTACCCACGTAGTCCTTCCTCACGTAGTAGGGGTCGGCCGCGATCGTGTTTTGGTCTACCTCCGCCACGTAGCCCAATATCAGTCCCATGTTGGGGTAGTTGTACTGCCGCTCCGTGCGACTTCGAATATATATCCCCGGGAACTTGTACAGTTTCTCTTGCAACAGGCCATACTCCTCCACGTCGAGCTGCGACATAAACAGCTGCGGGGTGTAGGATGAGTAGCCCGGGTTCCGTCGCCGGTCTTTCATCTCGGCATCTAAAGCGTGGAATCGTTCCAGGTCGATGTTCAGCGTCCGGCAAAAGTCAAGTGTATCGAATTCGCTCATCTCCCGCACCACCATCATCACGTCGTAGGTGGGACGGTTATAAACCAGCAGCTCCCCATTCCTATCGTAGATGGCACCCCGGGCGGGATACAACGTTCTACGGAAAAAGGCGTTGCTCTCGGCGTACTCGCGATACTGGGGGTTTAACACCTGCAGGTCGAACAGTCGGGCAATGTAGATGGCCGTGATGACGACCACCACCAAGGAGATAATAAACTGCCGGCTGGAAAATGGACTACGCTTGATCACCGCTTTTCTTCTTATATGTTAAACTATCCACGGCCAGGATGAGGGCCACCGAAACGATGGTCGATGTCACCACCCGCAGCAACGTGTTCAAGAAGTTAAAGAGGGTGAACGACTCGATGAAGAAGAGCAGGGTGAGGTGCAAGGCAACGGTAAAAACGGTGAAACGAACGAATGACCCCGCCTCGCTATAAATATTGGGCACGAACTCATCGTTCTCCACCCGTTCGTAGAACAGGTTCAAGATAGACCCTCTAAACGCGGCCACGATAGTAGTAGCCGCGGCGTTCATCCCGGGCGTGTTGAGAAAGATATCGATCACGAGTCCCAGCAGGAAGCCCGAGATAATCACGTGGAAGGGGCTCCGCCCGATGGGTAACTTAAGCAGGAAGTAGATATAGACCACCGGGGTAACGATGCCAAAGAGGGCTATCCTGCTCAGCAACAACACCTGCAACAGGAGCAGCAACAGGAACAACAACCCTTCATGTAGATAACTGACTTTCATTGTCCCTCCTCTTCGAGCTTTTTTTGCTCCTCGTAAAACGCGTCCCGAATGATCAACACGTCCCTCAACGAGTAGAAATCGGTCGCCAAACGGATATTGAACGTGTTGAAGTTATCATCCTTCGACTCCCCTATGTCGCTCACGTATCCAATGATCAGTCGCTTGGGGAAGATGCGCGAGAAGCTGGTTATCACCGTGTCGCCCGGCTGGAAAAGCTCGTGCTTGGGCAACTCGCCCAGTTGGGCCTGTTGCACCTCCCTCCCATCCCACGAGATGGAACCATAGTTGTCGGAATTCTTTAGCTTTGCACTCAGCCTGAACTTCGGGTTAATCACCGGGATGACCATCGAGAAGTTATTGGAGACCGTCGCGACCACCCCCGCCACGCCCTGCCTCGAGATGACCCCCATATCCGGTTTCACCCCGTGCAGTGCCCCTTTGTTGAGCGTGATGAAGTTGTTGGGGCCGGCGAAGCTTAGGTTGACCACCTCAGCAGGGATAAACTCGAACCGCGACTGCTCCATGGTATCCAATACGAACGCCTCCACCTTTGATGAGTCGGTGGCCGTCAGCTGATCAATCTCCGCCTTCAACAGGTAGATCTCCTGTTCCAATTGCGCGGCACGTTCCATCAGCCGCCGATTATCCCCCTTGAGGTGAAAGAACGAGGAGACGTTGCTCCGGGCTGTGTAGCACCATCCTGCCACCCTGTTGGCCGACGAGAGGAAGACGCTTCGTTGGTAGGAGTTATGCGAAAACAGGAGGTAAAAGCTGAACGCGATCAGCAGGATCGCGACCAGCCAGTGACTGTTTCGAATAATAAAATTCAAAAGATTTCGCATACGTGACCCCTCAAGTCGCCTTTCCCACGCTCCATACTATTGACTTGTCCAAATATCCCTTTGTTGGCTAGCCCCACCTTACCTCATCAGGAACGCGAATCGCTCGATGTTCCGCAGCGCGATGCTGGTGCCTTTCGCCACCATGTGCAGGGGGTCTTCCACCACCTTGAACGGGATGCCGATCTTCTCGGTCAACCGTTTGTCAAGCCCGCGCAGCAGTGCACCGCCTCCTGTAAGGTGGATACCGTTGCGCACGATATCGGCGTACAGCTCGGGAGGCGTCTGCTCCAGGGCACTCAATACCGCCGAATCGACCTTGGTGACCGACTTCTCGATGCAGTGCGCGATCTCCTGGTAGGAGATCGGAACATCCATGGGCAGCGAGGTCATGCGATTGGGGCCATGCACCACGAAATCCTCGGGTGGATCATCCAGTTCCGTCAGCACCGAGCCCACGTTGATCTTGATCTGCTCGGCGGTTCGGTCGCCCACCTTGATATTGTGCTGACGCCCCATGTAGTCCTGAATATCTTCGGTGAAGTCGTCACCCGCGATCTTGATCGATTTATTGGAGACGATGCCCCCAAGCGAGATCACGGCAATCTCCGTGGTTCCCCCGCCTATATCCACGATCATATTCCCTTCCGGTGCCTCCACGTCGAGCCCGATTCCCAAGGCAGCGGCCATGGGTTCGAAAATCATGAAGACGTCCCTGCCCCCGGCGTGCTCCGCCGAGTCGCGTACCGCACGGATCTCCACCTCCGTGCTTCCCGAGGGGATGCAGATGACCACCCTCAATGTGGGCGCGAAGAAACCCCTTTTATTCTTGTTGGCCATCTTGATCATGCCCCGGATCATCTGCTCTGCCGCGTCGAAGTCCGCGATAACCCCATCCCTCAACGGCCTTACCGTTCGGATGTTCTCATGCGTCTTACCGTGCATCTGTCTCGCTTTCTCCCCCAGCGCGATCATCTTATCGGTTTTATGATCCAGCGCGACGATAGATGGCTCGTCGAGCAGGATCTTCCCCGCGTTGTTCACGATGACGGAGTTGGCGGTTCCAAGGTCCATGGCCAGCTCCTGCGTAAATGAAAATAAGCCCATAGTATCTATTTCAATTTGTTCCTTATTAATGTTTAAAGTGACGGATACCGGTGGTCACCATTGCCATGCCGTTCCGGTTGCAGAACTCCACCGATTCCGCGTCACGGATGGAGCCACCGGGGTGTATCACGGCCGTGATACCGGCTTGATGTGCTATCTCCACGCAATCCGGGAAAGGAAAAAACGCATCGCTCGCCATGACCGCCCCCTTCAGGTCGAGGCCAAAGCTGTTCGCCTTCTCGATCGCCTGCTTCAGCGCGTCCACCCGCGAGGTTTGCCCGGTACCACTCGCGATCAGTTGCTTATCTTTCACCAGCACGATGGCGTTCGATTTGGTATGTTTCACCAGGATGTTGGCGAACAGCAGATCCTCCACCTCCCGGTCAGAGGGCTTCCTGTCAGACACCACCTTGAGGTCGCTTACACCCTGCACGCTGTTGTTCACATCCTGCACCAGTGCACCGTTCAACGCGGAGCGGTACTGCTTGTGCTGAAGTACGTTCTCTTGCGACTTCTGTATCAAAATGATACGATTTTTCTTCTGCGTCAAAATATCCAGCGCCTCTTTGTCGTATCCCGGAGCGATAATCGCCTCGAAGAATATCTCGTTGATCGCCTCGGCGGCCAGCTTGTCCACGGGCCGGTTGGTAATCACGATACCCCCGAAAGCCGATACCGGGTCGGCAGCCAAGGCCGCGTCCCACGCCTCTTTCACGGTGGGTCGGCACGCCATGCCACAGGCGTTGTTGTGCTTGAGTATCGCGAGCGCCGTCTCCTTCACATCACCTATCAGCGACACGGCCGCGTCAATATCCAGCAGGTTGTTGTAGGAGACCTCCTTGCCGTGAAGTTGCTCAAACAGCGCGTCAAAGTCGCCGTAGAACACCCCCTGTTGGTGCGGGTTCTCGCCGTAGCGAAGCGGCTTGCACTGGTCCAGTCCAACGCGCCACGCCGTCCCCCCCTCACCATCAAAGTAACGGAAAATGGCGGCATCGTAACCCGATGAGACCTTGAAGGCCTCTCTCGCGAAGCGGCGGCGATCCTCCAAGCTGGACTCGCCCCCCTTCTCCTTCAAAAGGTTCAACAGCGGCCCGTATTGGTTCTTCGAGCCGACCACCAGCACGTCCTTATAGTTTTTGGCGGCACCCCGGATCAGGGAGATCCCGCCGATATCGATTTTCTCGATAATCTCCTCGTCGCTCCCCCCCGCGGCCACCGTCTCCTCGAACGGGTATAGGTCCACGATCACTAAATCGATGGAGGGAATATCGTACGCTTTGACCTGTTTCCTATCGGCCTCGTTCTCGCGCCGGTAGAGGATACCCCCGAACACCTTCGGGTGCAACGTTTTAACCCTTCCCCCTAAGATAGAGGGGTAGCCGCTCACCTCTTCCACCGCCTTGCACTCGTACCCAAGCGACTGGATGAAATCCCGGGTTCCTCCCGTGGAGATGAACGTTACCTGCAAGCGGTCAAGCTCGTAAAGTATCTCTTCCAATCCCTCCTTATGGTACACCGAGACGAGGGCCGTCTGAATTTTTCGTGACATTTCCTGCCTTTTTGACATTATTACTGAATAAAACAGGTACAAAGGTATAAAATCTATCGCTCATTTTCGTGAATTAACCCATTTGTTTTCACAGAAGCAGGAGAAAGAGGGCGGGCAGGTAATCTTTTAACTCTTCTCTCAGTATCTCCAATGCTTTGCTTAACCTGTAGTTCACGGTTTGTCGCGAAACGTTAAGCAAATCGGCAATCTCCTTGTGGGTCATCCCGTCGAAACGGCTCATCTCGAAGGCTTCCCGATAGCTTTCGGGAAGTCGCTTCAAAGCATCGTTGAAGAGCGTGAGCAGTTCATTTTCGAGGTAGAAATCGGGGTCGTCAAATATCGGCTCGTACTTTTCTTTTATAGCCTCCAGGGTGCGGCTTTTCATTTTTTCATGGCGTACACGGTTCAAACACCTGTTTTTTACCATGGTAAACAGGAGCGACTTCAAGGACATCTCCGGAATGAGGGAGGCGCGGTTTTCCCACAACCACAGCATCACGTCCTGAACCACCTCTTTGGCCTCCTCACCGTCGAGGTACCGGGTGGCGAATGCATACAAGGCCGCGAAGTAATGCTTATAGACCTTTTCGAAAAAAAGACCATCGTCCGCTTTCAGCAGGCGTATCGTTTTTTCATTGTCAGGCAACGCGTTCATCTCATTCGGCTTTAATAGCAAAGAAATAGAAAAAAGGGGAGAATTCAAAAAAAATCCATGAATCGTTTAGTAACTTTTCGTCTTGGTTTGTATTACCTATATAGAGGTATGCTCTTACGGGATTTTTGAAATAATATTGACTTAACTTTCACATGTAACTGTTTTATCACTTTCAGGCTCGACTGGCGCAAATATGAATAAAATGACCATTGTTATAGCATTTTGGCTATTTGATATAAAATCTTGAAAACAGACGTTTTAATCATATGGAAATGAATAGTGATGAGTAACAAGGGAAGCTTGATGAAAAATGATGTATGTTCGACGGTTAAAAGAAACAGAGATAAAAATGGAAGAATATATTTTAATAGACTATGTAAAGGGGAAGCTTGACCCGGTAGAGGCAAGCAAGGTTGAAGAGTGGGTCGCGCTCTCGGATGAGCATCGCGCAACGCTTGAGAACCTCTACGTGCTGATGTTCGTGGGCGATCGGGTGAAAGCCCAATCGGAGATTGATGTAGAGCGTGCCTACGAGGAGTTCAAGCAGCGGTTGGCCACGCTGTCACGCGAAAGGAAAGTGAAGCGCATCCCCACTTGGCGTCGTGTTGCTTCGGTGGCGGCTATCATTGCCGTTCTCTTTCTCTCGGGCACTTTCGGTACGCTGCTGTTGATGGAGCGGAACGTCGAACCCCTGAGGATCACTACCGACCTGGGTGAACGGGTGCAGGTACAGTTGCCCGATGGCTCTAACGTTTGGCTGAACACGTACAGTAGCCTCGAGTACAAGCAGTCCTATTTCCCGCGTGTTCGCCGTGTCAATTTAAAAGGGGAAGCCTATTTCGACGTGGCCCATAACAAGTCCCTTCCCTTTATCGTTGCCAATAATGGTAGCCAGATAGAGGTAGTCGGCACCCAATTCAACGTCCGTTGCAACGACGATGAGAATTTTCTCTCCGCCACGTTGATGGAGGGTGCCATTCTTTTCTCGAACCCGGCAAGCGGCAGCGACATCATGCTTAAGCCGGGGCAAGAGCTGCTATTCGATAAGGAAACGCGGCAGGTTCAGGTGAAAGAGCTCACCCACCCGGAAAATATGGTTGGCTGGAAGGAAGGGCGGCTTATCTTCGAAAACGCCTCACTATCAGAGATCGCGAAAACCCTTGAGCGTCATTACAACGTGGATATCGTGTTCAAGGATGACAACGTCAAAAACGAACGCTTCAACGCCGAGTTCGAAACGACCGATAATATTTACCAGATACTGTCCATGCTTGAACTGACCCAAAAGTTTAGGTACGAGATTAACAAGCGGGAGATAGTAATCTCATCGAAGTAAGTTCAGAAGAGGAGAAGAACATGGATTTACATAATAATAAAATAGGGTACGAACTCGGAAGACGAGCATTCGAATATCACGTTTTTATAACATTAATTTTATTGGTATCATGTTCAGATAGATGTGAATATGAAAATATAGAAAATTATTTAAGTAAAATAAGTCCTGAAACTGAAATTACCTTCGATTCTCTCACACGGAACCCTTGGAATAGCCTATATATTTTAAAACCTTATTCGTACAATGAAATTGAAGAATATAATATTCAAATACCTAAAAAATATCAAAAAAATTTCAAGTCGGAAGCATCTTTTGATAATTCGTGTATTTTAATTTTTGTAAGAGACAACAAAATGACAGGTTTTGCTAAAATACCAAGATCCACTGCTGATTTTTCATATCTCAAGCAAAATCAATATCCGAAAGGACAAAAATTTTATATAAATGATAAAAGAATAGTAACTGTGATAAAAGAATAGCAACTGTATGAGAAATTTTTTAAAAACTACGATGTTAAGTATTCTCATGCTTGCAAGTTACCCACTTTATGCGCAACTGAAAGTGGATGCGCAGGAGCGCACAATCACTTTTATAGATGACGACCCTACCCCTATTTTATACCAGTGGATGGGAACAAACTCTAAAACCCTGACTAAAAAAGGGATGGTATACAAAAAACCCAAGAGGTTTAAAGAGATAGGAAAAACGGAATGTTTTAACGACTACCCGCTATTAAAAGAAACTTTCACCTGCATGGGGAATCAACTGCAATCTAATGATAAGCAATTTATTACATTCATTGTAAATCGCCCAATTTTGGACGCGGAGTTCCAACAAAGCATGGAAAAGCTTTTCAGGAAGAAATATAATCTCGTGGACAAACAGCACCAAGATCAGTTGAGAAATATTTTAATAGACTATTATGGAGATAGTATTGCAGAAAGCTGGCAAGATTCACTCGAATACTACCCCCCGGATAAAGCAAAAAAAACATGGAATGCTGATACCATCATCAGGACATCCCTACATCTTCACCCCCGAGATTACTATGAAGAGGTGTACAAGCATGTTGACATCTTTTTAATACAAAGGCAAGGCCGTGGCTACGTTTACCTCGTAAGCTTTTACACCGATAAAGCAAGGAGGAGGTTAAGGTCTTACCAGAAACGAGTAGAAGGGATGCTGAGATATGAAGATCACGTCACAACATTTTAATTATCCAGATTTTACATGCTCTTCCACCGTTTCCCCGTAGAACACCTAATGGACTTGTTGGCAGTGATTTATCGTTATCACAAAAGGAATTTCAATAAAGACATTCCCTACTTTTCTACCTTATCTTCTATTCTAATTCTTTTAATCATTAACGGTGGCTCCGTCTTAGCTTTGCTTGACAAGAAGCATACGATAAGTTTTGGGGAGAGCGCATCAAAACTCACGGAATATATTATCGGTCTTATTTGTCTTATTCCGGCCATATTGATTTTAGCCATATTATTCCCTCCTTCAAAAATCAAGAAGCGGGAAAGCGAACTGTCAGAAAAAGAATATAAAGTGGGTAAATACATTTTTTGGGGCATCTACCTGCTATCAATTGTTGTTTTCATAGCTGTAATAAAATGAGAAAGCTTACAAGAAAAAATTTAGACGAGCTGGCAAAAGTAATGCCAGTGTTGAGTGAAAGGACACAATAATCATTTGTCGGCAGAGGTTGTGGCTCGCAAAATAATCCGTATTCTGAGGCTGAATACGACAGTATGCTTGCAAGTGGCACACGGTTCATCTGCTTATCGAAATAATCCCAATACTGTATATACGATTCTAAGAAAAAACTAATTCAAACAAAATATCCAAAAATGAAAAGTAAAATTTTATACCTGCTCTCTATTTTCCTTTTTTTTATATGTAGCTGTCATGGGCAAATATCACAAAAGTCTATTTTTACAACAAATGAACAGAAAAAAGAAAAGGATATAAGTCAAACAATTAAAAACTTCTATGTCTCTTATGCTTCAAATGTTTCTAATGGGTTTGATGTTGAAAACGATGTGTTGCTGAAAGAAAATATGACACCAGAACTAATTGCTAAAATTCATAGAATCTCAGCTGCAGTAGGAAGTGACCCTATTATTCGAGCTCAAGATTTTAATTTAGAAGCCTTAAGCTCATTTGATGTAAAACACTTGGAAGAGGATTGGTATATGGTTAGTTATATCTCAACTTATAATGATAAAGTTATTAAAATTCCTATCAGAGTGAAAAACAAAGATAACAAGCTACAGATTGACTACATTACACCAGAGTGGAATAATTCTTTATATGGAGATAGTTTATTGTGTAAACAGGATACGCTTCAAACGATAGACTCATCATCACCTATGTTGTTTTTAAAAACATTCTATGCCACATACACTATGCAGTATTGCACCATGTCTTTAGACTTAGTAAATCGATTGGAAGTTTTGCGCGAGAAGTTTTGTACAAAAAAAGCTTCAGATAAGATTCAAAAAACGAGAGCAAGTGAACAAGGCTATGACTTACTTATAGACTATTATGACTTTGATAAACTTTGGTTACCAACATTATCTTTTGCCCATCTTAATGGAGATGAATATAAGGTTTCTTATACAAAATGGCAAGATATGACTACTAATATTTTTGTTTCCGTAATAAAGAAAAATGACATGTATGTTATTGATGATATTCGTGTTGAAAGTGACTATTAATAAGTAGTAATGCCCATAAACAAAGAAACATTTGTCGGTGGAGGAGATGGGTCTTACCTCAGTCCATATACATGGGACGAATACATTTATATTTTATGCAACAACTAACTAAATTTTTGTAAATCATGAGAAAGAATCTTGTTTTTATCTTGTTGATAATGAATATTTATTTTATTCAAGGCCAAGATTATCTACACAATAGTCCTGTTAATTCGCACATTGATTCTTGTGCATTTGGTATTAATGGAGAAATCATGAAACATCCATTTATCATAGATATGGATAGTATTGTGTGGTTAAATATTGTGAAAGATACTTTGATACAGATTGATGACAAAAAATATGATAAATATCTTTCCATAACATACAAGAGAACTCCCGTAACTTTGATTCCCTTGGAACAAGTAGATAACGCTATCTATGTGAAGTATCGTGATTTCTGCCATATTTACATGATAAATGATGAATTTATTGAAAAAAGTCCTTCTGATTTATTGATTGACAGAGATTATATCGAGGAAGTCAAATTGATAAATTATAGTGGTTTTGCAGATGAAAAAAAGAATCCGAAAGTATTAATAATCAAGATATATACAAGAGGATGGAAAAAAGCAAAACAAAGATGAAAAGAAAAGGTAGTTTTAAAGTATAAAAAGAAAAATGTCCAACTTGGGAAAAATTCATCGTGTGGTTCATAAACTCAGGCAAAAGAGCAATGTCAAATGATCGTCAACGAATACAATATAAACGAACAGCAACGGGCGCATTAACCCAATTGCGAAAAGGAGATGTCATTTCGTATTTGGAAAGCGGAGCCAACAATGCCTTTCTACTCGCTTACCTGCAACACGCGTCTATCGATGGGGAATTGGAATACCTCGGGTTTTGGCGAAATAACAGTTCCGTGCAAGCAGGACAGGAACTTTTCTCTATTATCCCCGATAAAAACAGCATCTTGGGTGAAGTGATGATACCCTCTTTCGGTCGTATCCCGTATCACCAGCAAGTTAAAAACACCAAACGGCGATGTAGATGCCTACTTGGTACTTATTTCGTTTCCAGATGGCACGATGACCAATTTCGGGAAGACGCTTCCACTTGATTTTGAAAGTAAGGGAACGGCCGAAATTATCACCAAGCGCAAACGGCTAATCGAAAGGCTGTTCGATAACTTAAAAGCAAAAGGAGAAAAATAGATGTTTTACATTACTGATTATGAAAAAAACGAGTCTATCTGCCTTAAAGTGTGGCGTTTATATTTTTTTAAATGTTTTACATATTGTTTTTTTTGTATCATTAATGATTGTTCTCTTGGATGTAGAATACAATAATAGTAAAAACATAGCTTTGATTATGTTTTTTGTTATGATTTTTTCTGTATTAGCTTTCTATCCACTTGTATTTTTAGTTCGTTTTTATCTATATGACAAAAACACACTTATTCTTTTTGCAGATGATACAGATGATATTGTTTATAAAAGAAACGGGAAAGAACATCTAACTTTTAATGTTAGAGATATAAACAAGATAAATGTATGTTTTCCATTTATTAGAATAACGGTCAATCATTATTATAAATTATATTTAAAATCAGGTCATATTATTATTATCTCTTGCCTTGTACCAATCAAGGAACTAAAAAAACGAGTGACTAATAAAAATGAAAAAATTGAGACAGTATTTTGGATCAGTGATTTTACATATAACGACAAAACAATTTTCAATTAAATTTAATTCGAACAATAACTAAGAAATTACTTAATGCTCTTCCACCGTTTCCCCGTAGAATATCAGATGGACTTGCAAGATCGCGGCCCGGCAGCGCTGAAGATTATCGCCAAGCATTTCGGCAAGTACTATTCTTTGCAATTCCCGCGAGACCATTGTGGCATAACCAAAGAGGGTGTTTCGTTGCTTGACCTAAGCACCGGGACTGAAAGTATCGGTCTTCGCACGCTTGCCGTCAAATGTCTAAGGCAGGTACTTGGCAGGGAGGGTGTGTTGATTGCTGGGGTTACACCTTGAAAAAAAGCAATTGATGCCGTATCAAATGAATATAGAAAAGACCATGGATAAATTGATGATCACATTAAGCGTTTTCGTACTTTTTATTTCATGCCATTCAACAAGTGATAAGCAAAGTGAAAAAGTTGGATGCGTAAGCAATGAAAGCACAAGTAAATTAGCTTCTTTAAGATAATTCCATCTTATAATAATTTAACGTATTTGACATTTTCACATTCAGCAATTGAATACCTAGATATTTCGCACAATCCAAAAATGAGTAATATCGTTTATTTTTTTCCGGAAGTAATAGATACTGTAATTCATAATGATATATTGAATGAAAAGCCTTTGGTATTTTGGCTGTATGGTGCCAAAATAAAATAAAAACGTTGATACTAACAGTAAATAAAAAAACATATGCATAAAAAAGTTTATAAAATCGTGGGACTTATAGCATTATCATTCTTAATCCTCATGGGATTCTATATTAATTTTAATTCTCCAAATCAATTATTAAAGGGATGGAGTATTGTTTTTATTTCATCTGGCATAGCGGGTTTGATAGGACTTTTCATAAAAAATAAAATTTGGGGGCTAACATTCATACTTTTATTACTTAGCATAACAATTTATTTAATTATAAATCAATGAGTCCACTCCGAAAAGTCGGGGCAGACGTTTTGTAATTTATTAATTCTCAATTTACAGTTTTCGTCATCGTTCATTTCGTTTTAAAAACACTCGATAAGTTGTTGTGACAAACATCCCGTTTTGCTTGCTCATATCGTTTATTTTCAGCACCTTTGATACTTACCGGCTTGCAGGGTCGCCCGTCTCGATACGACCTTTCCTTTGACGATACTCAAGGTTCCCTCACGGTCATTGACCGTGAAACGAGGGAGATACAACAAGCCATAGAGGCAAAGCCAAAAAAGAATACACCCGTCAAGCGATGGCGAATTAAAACCTGCAAGGGTTACCGCTACTTTGACGAGAACGACGTGGAGGCTACCATATTTCAACTCGGTTACCACTGCCCTCACGGTAAAACCCGGTACAGAACGCTCGGTAAGCATAAACTATGGGCTTACTCACGCTCCGCGTGGATAAATTTCAGAAGGATCCTCAAACATGTCACAACAACAAGTGAAAGAACGCTTTCAGGACAGCTTTCGTCCTGTTT
>JGI24712J26585_10001502_pt1 | contig 19886 bp, 22 predicted proteins | sample BioPla3DNA2_FD_26585 | JGI IMG/M metagenome (IMG submission 26585) | reverse complement strand
AAGCTTTATAAAAGGAGAAGCGAACTTTGACGGCTGATTTATGTCTGGGCTTGGATACAAGCAACTATACANCCTCCGCCGCAATTTTTGACGGACATAGGGATTGTGGACAAAATTCCGGCAAGCCTCTCACCGTTCCCGAGGGGACAAAGGGGCTCAGGCAAAATGAGGCGCTTTTTCAGCATGTAAAGAGTTTGCCCCAGGTGCTGTCAAATCTGGAGCTTGAACACACGGATATAAGGGCAGTAGGGGTCGCATCAAAGCCCAGGGAGGAAGAGGGGTCATATATGCCCTGTTTTCTGGCGGGGGTTTGCGCCGGAAAAATATTGGCCCAGACACTGAGAATTGGCTATTATGAATTTTCACATCAGCAGGGTCATATAGCGTCTGCAGCCTGGTCATCGGGAAGCTCTCATCTTCTGGACAGGCCCCATCTGGCATGGCACCTGTCGGGGGGAACCACCGAGCTTTTATATGTGACGCCCATGGGAAAAAGCGTAAGCTGTCGCAGGATTGGAGGAAGCAACGATATTTCAGCAGGCCAGCTTATTGACAGGACGGGCTTTCATATGGGTATGGACTTTCCCGCCGGCAAAAGACTGGATGAGCTGGCATGTAAAGGGCGGGTAAGGGACAGTTATAAAATAAAGCTGAGGGGTACCGAGTTTTCCCTGTCGGGAATGGAAAACAAGGTTATAGAGATGATTTCCAAAGGGTGCGAGCATGGGGAGATAGCGGTCTTTGTGTTTGAAACCTTGGCCGATGTTTTAATCAGAGCCTGTGAAAACGCCGGCGCGGAATACGGTCCGCTGCCAATCTTATTCTCGGGCGGGGTTTCTTCCAGTATATATATCAGGTCAAGGATTCCGAAGGGTATTTTTCCGGCTCCGGAATATGCCACGGACAATGCTCTGGGAATTGCCCTGCTCACATACAGGGCTCTGGAGGAATGACAGGTAAGGATTAAAAAGTCAACCAGTGTGAAAAATGGGGGATATGCAATGAATAAGAAAATATTCAGTGTGGCAGAGCTCAACGGTCTGATAAAAAAAATGATGGACTCCTCACCGGTTCTGTCAAGAGTATATGTCAGAGGCGAACTTTCAAACTATAAGATCTATCCCTCAGGGCATCACTATTTCACAATCAAGGACACAGAAGCGGCCCTGCGCTGCGTAATGTTCAGGCGGGAGGCATCAACTCTGAGATTCCGTCCTGAAAACGGCATGAAAGTCATAGCCTCCGGGCGGGTTTCAGTTTACCCGAGGGATGGGCAGTATCAGCTTTACTGTACAGGCATAACACCTGATGGTATCGGTGACCTGCACATAGCATATGAACAGCTAAAGAAAAAGCTGCAGGAAGAAGGGCTCTTTGACAGGGAAAAGAAAAAACAGATACCCAGATATCCTGAGAGGATTGCCATAATAACCTCGCCGGTGGGGGCGGCTGTCAGGGATATGATAAGGGTGCTGGGAAAGAGGTTTCCCATCGCAAAGCTCATTATACTTCCCGTGCGTGTTCAGGGTGCGGAGGCCCCTCCGGAGATATGCGGAGCCATACGCTACGCAAATGCACACAAAATAGCCGATGTGATTATAACGGGGCGAGGCGGAGGTTCCATTGAGGACTTGTGGGCATTTAATGACGAGCGGGTGGCAAGGGCAATATACGAATCCGAAATACCGGTTATATCAGCGGTAGGCCATGAGCCGGATGTAACAATTTCGGACTTTGTAGCCGACCTGAGAGCCGCAACACCTTCAAATGCCGCGGAGCTGGCGGTGCCCGACAGAGTTGAGTTGGCTGAGATGCTAAGGTCAACTGATATCAGACTTGCCAAAGCTCTGAAAAGGCAGCTGGAAGCCTGCAGGGAGCGGCTCAACAGCTTAAAGGAAAACCGGGTGTTAAAAAGTCCCCTCTATTATATACAGGACAGGAGGATGCTGGTGGACTTTACCCAGGAGAAGCTTATTTCTCTGGCCTCCGGCCTGGTTCACAATAAAAAGGCCGGGTTTATCAGGCTGACAGCGGCCCTGGACGCAATGAGCCCGCTGAAGGTACTGGCCAGGGGGTATTCAATAGTCCAAAAGGAAGACGGCACTCTTGTCAAAAGGGCCTGTGACGTGGAAAACGGCGAGAGGCTTAAAATAAAACTCAGTGAAGGGAATATAGCCTGTCGGGTAACTGAATGATTGAGAACAGGAAGGTTGGGAAAAATGGCGGAAAAGAAGATGAGCTTTGAGGAGTCAATGGCTCGGCTCGATGAAATTGTGCAGCTGCTTGAGAAAGGGGACGCTCCGCTGGAAAGCGCTTTGGAACTCTTTGAAGAGGGTACGGGGCTTGTTGCAAAATGTGGCAAGCTGCTGGACAGCGCGGAAGCAAGAATAGTAAAGCTTATGAAAGGCAAGGACGGTAAACCCGAAGAGCTCCAATTTGATGATGAAGAATAATGAATTTAGAAAAATTTATGAGAGCTATAAATTACTGATAGAGCAAAGGCTGGATATGTGTCTCTCAGGTGAAAGGCTTCCCCAGGAGACGTTGAGAGAAGCTATGAGATACAGTCTGCTGGCCGGCGGAAAGAGGATAAGGCCTGTTCTGACCCTTGAGTTCTGCCGGATTTCCGGCGAGCCTCCTGAGCTGGCCCTGGACTTTGCATGCGCGGTTGAAATGCTTCACACATACTCGCTGATACATGACGATCTGCCCTGTATGGATAATGATGATTTTAGGAGAGGAAAGCCGACAAACCACAGGGTTTTTGGTCAGTGGCAGGCTCTTTTGGCCGGCGACGCCCTTCAGGCGGAGGCGTTTAACACGGCTTTAAGAGCAAATTTACCCGCTGAAAGGATAGTGATAGCAGCGGGGGTTTTAGGCGGCGCTGCCGGCTATGAGGGAATGTGCGGCGGCCAGTATCTGGATATAATCGGGGAAGACAAGGAGCTGTCGGAGGATGAGCTGAATACCATTTGCAGCCTTAAAACAGCCGCTCTTTTTATGGCGGCCTGTGTAATGGGCTGCGCGGCTGCCGGCTCAACTGAGGAACAGGCACTTGCCGCTGCAAGATTCGGCGCTCTTTTGGGAATGGCTTTTCAATTGAGGGACGATATACTGGACCTGGAGGGCAGCTTTGACCAGATGGGAAAGCCGACAGGTTCTGATATAAAAAACAAAAAGTCCACCTTTGCCACCAAGTTAGGTATTGAGAAATGCAGGAATGCCATTGAGAGCCAAACCAGCTTGGCAAAGGAGGCCGTTGACAGGGCTTTTTCCGAAACCGGATTTTTAAAATGGATTGCCGATGAGCTTGCTTTGCGAACCGGATAACCTGTGGCACAGCTTCGCGGCAATGGAAGGAAATATGATTATGAAAGACACAGAGAGAATTGTGGTAAAAATAGGGACAACCACCATAATGAGAGAAAGCAGGACCGTAAACCTGCGTACCCTGGATAATCTCGCCAGGATACTTTCTGATATTAAAGGGATGGGAAATGAAGTAATCCTTGTCAGCTCGGGAGCCATAGCTGTGGGAACAAATAAGCTGGGATTCACCGAGCGGCCTGCGGAACTTCGCATGAAGCAGGCAACGGCTGCCGTTGGACAGCTGGAGCTTATGCATCTGTACGACAAGCTTTTTGCGGAATATGGCCAGATAGTGGGGCAGATTCTTCTTACCGATGAGGATGTGGAGATACCGGAGAGGAAGGAAAACCTCATCAGAACCTTTGAGGCCTTGCTGGAGCTGGGGGTAATTCCCGTGGTCAATGAAAACGACTCGGTGTCTTATGCGGAAATCGAAACCGGGCATAACAAAATACTTGGTGACAATGACACCTTGTCTGCAATCGTTGCCGTGCTCTGCCAGGCTGACAGGCTTATCCTGCTGACGGATACGGATAAGCTGTATGAGTGCGATCCCAGGGAAAACCCTGGTGCAAAACCCGTGGATGTGGTATATGAGATTACGGACAATCTGAGAGCAATGGCAGGGGGCAGCGGAAGCAGTTGGGGCACGGGGGGTATGGCCACAAAGCTTATTGCCGGAGAGATAGCTCTGAAAAACGGCATTGAAATGACGATAACCTCCGGCCAGCGCCTGGAAAGTCTCTATGAAATTCTGGAGGGCAAGAGCGTGGGCACCCGGTTTGTGCCGAAAAAGCAGCGGTCATAAACCTGTTTTATACTCGATATTCTTTTTGGCAAATTACATATTCGGAGAATTTGGGAGGGTACACCATGACAGAGCTTGAAAAAAAGGGAGCCTTGGCAAAAAAGGCCTCAAGAATACTGGCCAGTACAGGTCAGGCGGTGAAGAATGCCGCACTGGAGGCAATTGCGGACTGCCTCATGAAAGGCTGTGAAGATATATTGGCAGCCAACGAAAAGGATTTGGCCCTCGCCCGTGAAAACAAATTAAAGCAATCCTTTATAGAAAGGCTTACACTCACACAACAGCGGGTCGAAGCTATCGCGGAGGGTATCAGAAAGCTGATAGCACTGGAGGACCCCATCGGTGTGGTTACCGAAATGAAGACCCAGGCCAACGGCCTGATAATAGGCCGCAAAAGTGTTCCTCTGGGCGTTATAGGCATAATATATGAATCCAGGCCGAATGTGACTGCGGACGCTGCGGCGCTGTGTCTGAAATCCGGCAATGCGGTCATTTTGAGGGGCGGTAAGGAAGCCTTCCAGAGCAATAAAACAATAGTAAGCATAATGAGGAAGGCAATAAAATCCGCCGGTCTGCCGGAGGACTGTATATCCCTGGTAGAGGACACGTCCAGACAAAGCGCTCTGGAGCTGATGGAGCTGTCCGAGTATCTGGATGTGCTCATACCCAGGGGCGGGGCCGGACTTATTAAAAGCGTTGTTGAAAACGCGAAGGTGCCTGTAATTGAGACGGGCATAGGAATATGCCATGTCTATGTGGACGACAGTGCTGACCTGGATATGGCGGTGGAAATAGTTTTCAATGCCAAATGCTCCAGGCCTTCGGTATGCAATGCCATGGAGACTTTGCTTGTTTCCGAAGCTGTGGCTGAAAAATTCCTTCCGATGGCAAGGAAAGAGCTGGATACGAAAAATGTTGAGCTCAGAGGCTGTGGCAGGACTGTGGAAATCCTTGGAAGTTCGGTTAAAAAGGCTGTGCCGGAAGACTATAGAACAGAATACAATGATTTTATTCTTGCCGTTAAGGTCGTATCGGGAATATCAGAGGCGATTGATTTTATAAATGAATACGGTTCCGGGCATTCTGAGGCCATTGTGACCAGTGATTATTTCAACTCCCAGCTTTTCCTTGAACAGGTGGATGCGGCGGCGGTATATGTCAATGCCTCCACCAGATTTACCGACGGATATGAGTTCGGTCTGGGAGCAGAGATCGGTATTTCTACACAGAAGCTTCACGCCAGAGGACCCATGGGACTCAATCAGCTTACATCAAATAAGTTTATCATCTACGGTAACGGCCAGATAAGGTAGGGAGGCAGACAGAGGGCGTGGAAGTAATGAATAAGAATAATGGATAATGAAGGGGAACAATATGGATTTTTGTTATCACTTCTGTCCTCTGTAATATGTTTTTTGTCTTCTCGCTTCTGCCTTCTGTCTGCGATAGCTTTATCGCTGTTATATATAAAAATAAGTGGGAAAATAATAACAATATTTGTTGTTGTTACGGTTTGACGGTAAAAATCAAAAATGATATAATACTTTGCTAAGTAAGAACAGGAGATATCCGGGATGTGGGTCAGTGACAAGTGGACAGATTATGAGCTTATAGACTGCTCAGGGGGCGAAAAACTGGAGAGATGGGGAGACCATATTCTTGTTCGCCCGGACCCTCAGGTTATATGGGATACTCCAAGGCGGCACCAAGGCTGGAAAAAGCCCGATGCGCACTATAAAACAGGGGCGTGGAAAAACCACAGTGTTCCCGCATCATGGCGGATTGGCTATGGGAAGCTCATATTCAATGTAAAACTTATGAATTCCAAGCAAACGGGTATATTTCCTGAACAGGCCGAGAACTGGGATTTTATTATAAAGCGGGTATCCGCGAAAAAGCGCGGTTTTAAGGTGTTAAATCTTTTTGCCTATACAGGAGCTGCCACACTGGCCTGCTCATTGGCAGGGGCGGCGGTATGCCATGTGGATGCCGCAAAGGGAATGGTAGCCTGGGCAAGGGAAAACGCGGCTGCCTCCGGGCTTGCCCACAGGCCCATACGCTGGATAGTGGACGACTGCAGAAAGTTTGTTGAGCGGGAAATAAGGCGGGGCAACCGTTATGACGCCATTATAATGGACCCTCCCTCATATGGGCGTGGTTCCTCGGGCGAATTATGGAAGCTTGAGGACAACCTTTTTGATTTTGTAAAGCTATGTGCGGGCGTATTAAGCGACAAGCCCGATTTTGTTATTATAAATACCTATACCACGGGACTGTCCTCCGCGGTGCTCACCTATATAAGCCAGACTGTCTTTGGCAAAAGATTCGGGGGAAAAAGTCAGAGCGCTGAGCTGGGCCTTCCCGTTACCGAGAGCGGACTGGTGCTGCCCTGCGGAGCAACCTGCCGGTGGACGGCGTGACAATGCCGGACGGTCTAATTCAATGGATGGTTAAAATCAATGAAGAGGAATATTATCGAGGTTAAAAATCTCACATACAGATACAAGTCAAACCAGCCCTTCGATGCCGGGGAGGCCGCGGCGCTGGATAACATAAGCCTGGACATAGAGGAAGGAAGTTTTGTAGCCATATTGGGACATAACGGCTCCGGCAAATCAACCCTTGCAAAGCATTTTAACGCTATTTTGCTACCCGACTCCGGAAAGGTATATGTAGACGGAATGGATACCGCCGATGAGAGTCTCACCCTGGAGATACGGCGGCGAGTGGGAATGGTATTTCAAAACCCGGACAACCAGATAGTAGCCAATGTGGTGGAGGATGATGTGGCCTTCGGGGCGGAAAACATCGGTATACCCAGTGAGGAGATAAGAGAAAGGGTAGATGAGGCATTAAAGCTGGTAGGTATGTATGAATACCGTGAGCATGCCCCGCATTTCCTCTCAGGTGGTCAGAAGCAGAGGGTTGCCATAGCCGGAATTATTGCCATGAGGCCAAAATGTATTGTGCTTGACGAACCGACTGCGATGCTGGATCCGGTGGGCAGGTCGGAAGTTCTCGACACAATTCACAGGCTGAACAAAGACCATGGCATAACGGTGATACTTATAACCCACCATATGAGCGAAACAATTGATGCCGACAGACTTATAATAATGTCGGACGGCAGGATAATACAGGACGGGAAGCCCGCCTGGGTCTTTACCCATGTGGAGGAGCTGAAAGCTGCCGGTCTCACCGTACCGGAAACAACACAGCTGCTCTACAGGCTGCGTAAGGAGGGGTTCCACCTGCCCCTTGAAGCGCTGTCGGTGGAGGAATGCGCTCAAACAATCTATACTATGCTATCGGAAAAAAGGGGATGACCCCTATGGGCATCCACCTGGAAAAGGATTGAATATATTTGGCACCTATAATAAAAACAGAGAAACTCTGCCATCTCTACAGCCAGGGAACCCCATTTGAGAAGCAGGCTATAGAAGATATAGATTTTGAAGCTGAAAAAGGAGATATTATTGGGATTATTGGGCATACCGGTTCCGGAAAATCCACCTTCATACAGCATCTTAACGGTCTTTTGAAGCCGACTTCGGGGAGAATACTTTTCAACGGCACAGATATCTGGGAGAATAAAAGCAATATCAAGGATGTGCGGTTTAAAGTCGGGCTGGTATTCCAGTATCCGGAGTATCAGCTGTTTGAGGAAACCGTATATAAGGATATAGCCTTCGGTCCGAAGAATATGAAGCTGCCGGAGGATGAGATAGATAAAAGAGTCCGCGAGGCGGCGGAATTTGTTGATATCGAACCGGAGCTGCTGGAGAAATCGCCCTTTGAGCTGTCCGGAGGTCAGAAAAGAAGGGTTGCTATAGCAGGGGTTATAGCAATGAACCCCGATGTGCTTATCCTGGATGAGCCGACAGCCGGCCTTGACCCTGCAGGCCGTGAGTCGATTATAGAAAACATAAAAGAATACCATAGAACAAAAGAATCTACCGTCATCCTGGTTACCCATGATATGGACGAAATCGCCAGGACGGTTCAAAAAATAGTGGTATTCAATGAAGGGCGCATAATTTTGAGAGGCACTCCGGATCAGGTATTTTCCCACGGTGAAAAGCTGCAGTCCATAGGCCTTTCAGTACCGGAAATAACCAGGGTTACCATGAGGCTAAGGGAGCTGGGGCTCCCCCTTGAACCCTCTATATTTACCGTTGAGCAGGCTTCGAGGGCACTGCTTGCGCTGAAAGGGGGAACGGGGCATGCTTAAGGATATCACCCTAGGCCAGTATTTCCCCGGTGATACATTAATACACAACCTGGATCCGAGAACCAAGTTGATATTTACGGTCACATATATAGCCGCTCTTTTCATATGCAAAGACTTTGTATCATATTCCTTGATTTTAATATTTCTGGCAACTATTATATATATATCCCGAATAGGTCTGAAAGCGATTTTTCGGGGTATGAAACCTCTGATTATAATTATTGTCCTGTCTGCTTTTATAAACCTGTTTTTTTCTCAGGGAGAACCAATTGCGGAATTTTGGATATTTAAAATAACGGCAGAGGGAATCAAGCGCTCCATCTTCATGATACTCAGGATATTCATGCTCATAGCGGGAACCTTTCTGCTGACATATACCACATCCCCCATGAGCTTGACAGACGGAATGGAGCTGCTTTTAAATCCTCTGAAAAAAATAAAGGTGCCTGTACATGAGTTTGCCATGATGATGAGTATCGCCCTTCGCTTCATTCCTACCCTTATTGAAGAGACGGATAAGATTATGAGCGCCCAGAAGGCCAGAGGAGCAGACTTTGATACGGGAAACCTTCTTCAGAAGGCACGGGCAATGCTTCCGCTTCTTATTCCCCTTTTTATAAGTGCCTTCAGGCGGGCCGATGAGCTGGCGATAGCCATGGAGAGCCGCTGTTACCACGGGGGAGAAGGAAGAACGCGCATGAAGCGTCTGGTAATGGCCAGGCGGGATTACCTGGCTCTTACTGTAGGTTTCTGTTTACTGGCGGCCGTCATAACACTTCGGTATTTCGGACTGTGACGGTGGTGAGATGAGGCGAAATATAGCCATAAGGCTTTCCTATCTGGGAACGGCCTACCACGGGTGGCAGATTCAGAAAAGCGAGATAACGGTGCAGGAAACAGTCAAAACCGCTCTTGAAAAAATTCTTAAAGAGCCTGTGGTACTCACCGGTTGCGGAAGAACCGATGCCGGTGTGCACGCGGAAATGTATTGCGCTGATTTTAAAACCAATTCGGCAATACCCTGCGACAGGCTGCCCTTTGCCTTGAATGCCCTGTTACCGGGCGACATTGTAGCAACAGATGCATGTGAAGTTCCCCAGGACTTTAATTCCATCCTTTCGTGCAGGAAAAAAGAATATACCTACAGAATATTAAATTCATCCTTCAGGAATCCTTTCTTAAAGGACAGGGCATATTTTTACCCGTCTCCCCTGGATATTACCAGGCTAAAGAAGGCGGTAGAAAAATTTGTCGGGACCCATGACTTTGCGGCTGTTCGCTCTGTGGGTTCAAATGTTAAATCAACTGTCAGAACGGTTTACTATTTTGACGTTGAAAAAAACGGCGATATAATAAGTCTGAGAGTTTGTGCCAACGGTTTTTTATATAATATGGCAAGGGCAATGGTGGGGACAGTCATTTACGCGTCGATTGGAAAGCTTGAGCCGGAGGATATAAGCAAAATATTGGAAAGCGGCGACAGATGTCTGGCAGGGCCTACGGTTCCGCCCCATGGCCTTTATCTGACAAAGATTTGGTATGATGGTGCTGTAGGGAATATGTTCAAATGAAAAAAAATAAAAAGCATACCGCTATTCGTATAATAGTCTCCGTATTGGTGCTTGTTATAATATTTGCCGCCACGATTATTTTGTTGCCGGGGGATGAGTTTATTTCCGCCAATTCGCTGCTGCGGAATGTAGGCCGGGTGTTTGGCTCCGGACCCTCCGTCAGCGAAAGCTTTGAGTTTGAAGCGAGCATGGGAAATGTTTTTTCTCAGATAAACGGCATGCTTGTGGTAGGCTCCCCCTCGGGAGCGGCCTGTTATGATGGGGAAGGAAATACAATAGTCTCTACCGACCATATAATGTCCAGCCCGGCAATATCTTCAGGAACCAAAAAAGCAGCCGTATGGGATATAGGGGGCACAAAGCTCAAAATAATAGAAAGTACGGGTGGGGTCAGGGATATGACCGCCCAGGGAGCCCTTATATCCGTCTCGTTAAACAAAAATGATTGGATGGCAGTTGCCTCGGAGGAAACAGGGTATAAGGGTCTGGTAACCGTTTTCGACAAAAGCCTTTCACCGAAATTTAAATGGTATTCCGGAGAGGGATATCTTATTGATGCGGCCATATCGCCGGACAGTAAGTCCATGACCGCAGTAACACTAACGGAGCAGGGCAGCAGGATTGTGACCTTTGGATTTGACAGCGAAACCGAAAGAGGTTCATATATCGCAGAAAACCGGCTTGTGTTCGATATAGAGTATTTGGCGGACAACAAAATATGTGCCCTGTCCGAGACGGGTATGACAATCCTAAACAGTGAGCTGAAGCCCGAAGCGGAATATCGTTACGAAGGAGAATACCTGAAGGACTATAGTCTGGACGGCGACGGGTTTGCCCTTTTGGTCCTGGGAAAACATAAGGCCGGCGAGACGGGAAGGTTGATCACAGTAAGCGCAGACGGCAGGGAGCTGGGCAGCATAGATGTGGACGGAGAGCTTTTGTCCATATCGGCCGCAGGCAAATATCTGGTGGCGGTATATTCGGACAAAACCGTTGTATACACCCCAACTTTTAAGATATATGGGGAACTTGCTGATACGACCGGCATAAAAAATGCTGTTATGTGCCGGAACGGAAAGGCGATAATAATATCAGGCTATGGAGCGGCGGTCTTTGAGCCGTAGAGATGCAGCTGATGCTGAACCGAGAGGTGGTTAACGGCTGAATATGAATATAGTTTTAGATTTGATACTAATCGGCATCCTTGCTCTGTGTGTATTGAGCGGGTATAAAAAAGGACTTATTTTGGGAATAAGCGGTATACTGGCCCTTGTTGTTGCTTTTTACGGAGCGAACCTCGTCGCAGAAACATTTTCCTCGGATTTTACGTCCATGATTGAGCCTATGATAAGTAATGCGGTGAGCGGGGCGGTGGATGAAAGCCAGGAAGAGCTGCCGGCTGATGAGGATGATGGCGAGCAGGAGGTATACCAGGTTTCATACGACAGTCTGAAAAAGCTGGGAGTATTGGAAACAACGGCAAAAAAGCTTGCCGGAGAGCTAAAAGACGAGCTCAGGGAGGTCGGAAGCTCTCTGAAATCGGCAATTGTACATAAGTTGTCCGGTGCGATAGCATATGCTGCACTGTTGATTATTGTATTTGTTTTGATAATAATAGTATTTAAGCTGCTGGCAAACGCAATAAACTTCGCCTTTAAGCTGCCGGGACTCAATCTTATTAACGGCATTGGCGGAGCCGCACTGGGATTTGTAAAAGGAATGATACTTCTGTTTATACTTTCCTGGGCTGCCGGATTTCTTGGTTTCATATTACCCGAGGCTGTTGTGAACAAAACGGTGGTCTTAAAATGGCTTATGAACAATAATCCGATAACTGCATTATTCGGGATTTGATTTTTATTATTTTTATAATACCCATTAACATAAGCTTAAGCATAGATATAAGTATGGGGTGTAACAGGCAAGGGGGATAACAAAGCAGCCAAAAGGCATATTGTATATAAATTAAGCAGATGATTTGAATTTTTGCCTGTTTACACAAAAAAGCGTTCCGATCAATTCGCCGGCGAGAAAGGATCAGAACTTGTTAATGAAAAATTCGCCGGAGAAATGGACACAAATATGAATCTTCCGAATGTATTATCTGTCTTCAGACTCTGCCTTGTTCCGGTTTTTGTTTTGGTATATTTTAGCAACATCAAATATTCCGGGGTTTTTGCCGTTTTAATCTATGGCATAGCGGCATTGTCGGATGTTCTGGACGGGAAAATCGCAAGAAAATATAATATGACCTCTACATTGGGAAAGATACTTGATCCACTTGGTGACAAGCTAATGACATTTGCGGTGCTTGTCTGCATAACTATCGACAGGGTAGTTCCTTTATGGGCAATAATTGTATTTGTTATCAAGGAATGCCTGATGGGTATCGGCGGATTTATTGTCTATAAAAGAGTGTCCGATATGCCGCCGTCAAACTATTTTGGTAAATGTTCAACGATTGTTTTTTTCATAGTGTGTGTTATACTTATAGTATTAAAAAACAGCATTTCTCATCTCGGTGCGACTATTATGATATCGGTTGCCATAGCTGTAACCTTGGTTGCCTTTGTGAGTTATGTTTATAAATTTTCCCAGATTATGAGATATGGGAAAACCAGGCAGGAATAGTCCCAGAAGGAGGAAGCAATGCAACCGACAATTTGTTCAAGATGTAACAAGAATGTAGCGATTTTATTCATACAGAAAATAGAAAACGGCAAGTCTTTAAGTGAGGGGCTTTGTCTGAAGTGCGCCAAAGAGCTTGGAATAAAGTATGTCCAGGATATTTGTGACAATATGGGAATAACCGACGAGGAACTGGAGGGTATTTCAAATGAAATGATGGCCGCTTTTGAAGGTGTGGAGAATTTAAGCGACCTGAGTATTGAAGGCGGCACAGAGGAAAGCGGGAAGACGGCCACATTTCCATTTTTAGATAAGCTTTTCGGTGCCCAGCCCAGTCCAGGAGATGCACAAAAGCCCGGGCGTGAAAGCAACAAGGAGAAGACAGGCTCAACACGCGGTCAGAAGAGAAGGTTTCTGGAAAACTATTGTATTTCCCTGACAAGGCGAGCACAGGAAGGTAAGCTGGATAGGGTAGTGGGAAGGGTTGAAGAAACAGACCGCGTTATCCAGATACTTAACCGCAGGAACAAGAATAATCCCTGCCTGATTGGCGAGCCCGGGGTAGGGAAGACTGCTATTGCCGAAGGCCTTGCCCAGCGCATAGCAGAAGGCAATGTTCCTTATAAGCTGAGGGATAAGGAAGTCTATCTTCTGGATTTAACAGCTCTTGTTGCAGGGACACAATTCAGAGGCCAGTTTGAGAGCCGCATGAAGGGACTCATAGAAGAGATAAAAAGGCATGGCAATATTATTCTCGTCATTGATGAGGTGCACAGCATTGTAGGCGCGGGCGATGCCGAGGGCTCCATGAATGCGGCCAACATACTCAAGCCCGCACTCTCCAGGGGAGAGATTCAGGTTATAGGAGCAACCACATTTACCGAATACAGAAAACACATTGAAAAGGACTCTGCCCTGGAGCGCAGATTCCAGCCGGTTATAGTTTCTGAACCTTCAATAGAGGACACCGTTGAGATAATAAAGGGAATTGCCCATTATTATGAGAATTTTCACGGTGTTACAATTTCCGAGGAGATTGCCCGCCAGGCGGTAATACTATCCGAGCGGTATATAACCGACAGGTTTCTCCCGGATAAGGCCATAGACCTTCTGGACGAGGCCGCTTCCGATGTCAACCTGAGTAATGAAAACATTGCTCGAGCCGCCGAGATTATGAAGGAAAAGGACGATCTGGCCAAGGAACGGGAGATGATTTTGTCCGCCGGAAATGATTCCGACTATCAAAGACTGGCGATTATAAGAAGTCGCGAGTTACAGCTTGAATCCGAGCTCAGATCCCTGGAAAAGGCCGGAAGACCCGCTTTGACAGTGGACAATCTGGCCAGGGTAATTGAGCTGTGGACAAAGATTCCAGCCAGCAGCATAAGAGAGGACGAATTTGAAAAGCTCTCCAAGCTCAGCGACCGTCTTAAGAAGCATCTGGTAGGCCAGGATGAAGCTGTTAGCGTTGTATGCGCTGCGATAAAGCGAAACAGAGTTGGCATATCGGCAAAGAGAAAGCCCGTATCCTTTATCTTTGTCGGCTCAACAGGAGTTGGAAAAACTGAGCTTGTGAAAAGGCTTGCTGCCGATCTTTTCAACTCCCCGGAATCTCTTATACGGCTGGATATGTCTGAGTTTATGGAAAAGCACGCGGTTTCAAGGCTCATTGGCTCTCCGCCGGGATACATCGGTTATGACGAGGCAGGCCAGCTCACGGAGAAAATAAGAAGAAAGCCATATTCAGTGATTTTGTTTGACGAAATAGAAAAAGCTCATCCTGATGTATTGAACATACTCCTTCAGATACTGGATGACGGCCGCATTACGGACGCCCAGGGAAGGACTGTCAACTTCGAAAATACCATAATCATTATGACCACAAATGCGGGCAGCGACAAAAAGGACGGCAGTGTGGGATTTGGACGCTCCATAAACGAACAGAGCAAGGATAAGGCTATGAAGGCCCTGAAGGCCTTCCTGCGCCCCGAATTTATCAATAGAGTGGACGAAATTGTCTACTTCAACAGGCTCAGCGAAGACGATTTCTTAAAGATTGCCGATATAATGATGAAAGAGCTTCGTGACAGCATGGCCGAAAAGAAGATGGAGCTGATATATGACGACAAGCTCCTTGAATATCTGGCGAAAAAGTCATATTCACTGACCTATGGGGCGAGAAATCTCCGCCGACTGATACAAAAAGAGGTGGAAGACGCCGTAACAGAAATCATTATCAGCAACTATGCCACACCGGTAAAGACCATCAAGGTTACCGCAGGGGATGACAAGGTGGAAATCTCCGCTGAGCATTAGTATTAAAATATGAAAACCTCCGGAGCATGTTTCCGGAGGTTTTTTATGCCGTAGGTTGCATCCGGGCTTGCCATATGATGACAGGGGAGTTATTATTAAATTAATACCTTTGTAAAAGGCTTTTTGCCGTGGTAGGCAAAAAACCTACACACAGGCTGTCAATCCATGTATTTGAAAGGGACAAAACAGGTTTGTTTGGCAGGTATCAAATTACAAATAATTACGGGGAGGCATTGTTATGCTGACAAAGAGACGGAATATGCTTGAAACCATACGGGGAGGGAAGCCCGACCGATTTGTTAACCAGTTTGAGGCTCTGGAGCTCATATTCGGAGACCCGTATATGAGGCGGAATATGGCGCTGGAAGGTCCGGGCAGTGAATGTGTCAACAGCTGGGGAGTGACTATCCGCTACCAGGCCAATACGCCGGGGCCCTTTCCGGTCCACGATGAAGCCCATAAGGTGGTAAAGGACATAACTAGATGGCGTGAAACCGTCAAGGCTCCAAGTCTTGATTTTCCCCAGGAGGAGTGGGACGCGATAAAACCCATGATTGACAAGATAGACAGGAGCGAGAAATTTGCCACGGCCATGGTTGCCCCCGGAGTATTTGAGCAGCTTCACTATCTGATGGGAATGGACGACTGTCTGGTAAACTTCTATGCCGAGCCGGAGGCCATGAAGGAGCTTATTGAATACATAACGGACTGGGAGCTGGAATACGCAAGGCTTATTTGTGAAAACTATCACCCTGACGCCCTGCTCCACCATGACGACTGGGGAAGCCACAGGTCGTCCTTTATGTCCCCTGAGATGTTTGAAGAGTTTATAGTGCCCTCATATAAGAGGATTTACGGCTATTACAAATCCCACGGCGTTGAGCTTATTATTCACCACAGCGATTCCTACGCTGCAAATCTGGTGCCATATATGATAGAAATGGGCATAGACGTTTTTCAGGGCTGCGTAGATACAAATAACGTGCCTGAGCTCATAAAAAAATACGGCGGAAAAATCTCCTTCATGGGAGGGCTGAACAACGGGATTCTGGACGTCCACAACTGGACAGAGGAGCTCATAGCCACCCATGTGGAAAAGGTCTGCAGAGAGTGTGGAAAGCTGTATTTTATACCCTGCCTCACCGCCGGAGGGCCCGGCAGCACCTATCCCGGTGTGTTTGAAGCCGTCTCAAAGCATGTTGACCGCATGAGCAGTTTACTGTTCTAAATTCAAATTAAGTTCCGGTCACAAAATATGTCTGTAAACCGGTTTTCTTGGAAAAATGAGCAACTCCAGGTTCATTTGATGTCTGTGTGCAGTCAGTCAATGTATTTGAAAGGGGCAAAACCACTTGTCCAGCTAGCGCCCAATAAAAGGAAGGCCATCCTCTAATTGACTTTATAACAGGGCGTAAAAGCTAAATAATAATATTGAATTAGTCTAAAGCCTAATCAGACTGCTATTTATGTTTAAAAGGAGATGCTTAAACTGAAAAGAAATCCTGATGACCGCAGGGACAATGTGGAGAAAATCCAACGAAATATAGACAATACTGTTAGAAATATGCGGGCCGCCGAGGAAATGCTCAATAACACCTCCGACGATAAGATGCGGGAGGACCTCATTGAAAAAAATGAAAGAAGGCGGGACGCTCTGGCAGGCTTCAGGCGGGAAATAAAGGATGAGGCCGACTACCGGGAGAGCAGAAGAGGCAGATAATAAAACCGCTTTTATGCGCTTTGAATTATACCGGTTTAAAGTAAAAACACCGCTCAACCTAAAAATATTATGGGCCGAGCGGTGTTTTTACTTTTCACTATTATCCTACTTTTGTGCTATCAAGCTTACTATTCATTTCACGGAGTTTTCGTTCCGCTCTATAATTTCACTTTTGACGTCTTTATTTATCCTGCCCGGCCAGATCAGGGTAATTGTGCGCCAGGCCTCTTATTATCCCGTCCCTATCCGACAGCTATAGACCTAAGTCGAAGGGATTGGGGTTGAGGCCGTGGAGCAATATGGGGCTTAAGGAACTCTTTTCCACCGGCAACAGGCTCTGCGGTATCAGGGCAGCAATTCATATGTATATGGCCGCAAATCAACCACATATTGGTGGATAGGAGGGTGCCATTATTGGAGCCCTTCTCCTTTGCCTTCATTTTCAATTTCTGCCTTTATTTCATCCAGCAGCTTCAAGTCCTGCTCACTGAGCCGGGCGGTTTCCAGCATATCGGGACGGCGCAGGAGAGTTCTCTTCAGAGATTGGCGCCTGCGCCATTTGGCGATATTGGCATGGTGGCCCGACAGGAGGATTTCGGGGACTCTCCGGCCTTCCCAAATCTCAGGCCTGGAGTACTGGGGATATTCCAGTAGGCCGTTCCAGTGGCTCTCTTCTGTAAAGCAGCTCTCATCTTTGAGGACGCCGGGAACAAGTCTGCAAACGGAGTCGGCCACCGCCATTGCGGGTATCTCACCGCCGGTCAGAACAAAATCCCCGATGGATATTTCCTCGTCCACACATTCTTCTATAAATCTCTCGTCCACCCCCTCATAGTGTCCACAGACCAGTATAAGCCTGCCCAGGTTACTCAGGCGCTTTGCGTCCTCCTGGTGATAGGTCTTTCCCTGGGGAGACATTAAAATCGTGTGGACCCGATATCCGCTCCGGTCACACAAATACTTCCAACAGGCATGCAGGGGCTGGGCCTGCATAATCATTCCCATGCCGCCCCCATAGGGATAGTCGTCAACCTGCTTCTGCTTGTTGGTGGTATAGTCCCGTATCTGGTGACATTCGATGCGGATTATGTTTCTCTCCTGGGCCCTGCCCAGAATGCTCGTGCGCAGCATATTCTCCACCGCATCGGGAAACAGGGTCATAATATCAATATGCATGCTAACGGCCATTGGGCAGACTCACATCCCTTCAATAAGTGAAACTATTATTTTGCCACGCTCCAGGTCAACCTTTTTAATAAATTCAGGGACAGCGGGGATAAGACGCTCGTTTTTATCTTCAGCGCTTTCGGCGACAACGTATATGTTCCCAGCGGGCCTGGTGAGCACCTCCTGGAGAATTCCAAGGCGTGTCCCTCTTTCATCAAAAACGGAAAATCCTATAATATCCTGAAGGAAAAACGCGCCCTCTTCCAGCCGGGCATCATGCCTGTCAATAAAAATCACTTTATTAATATAGCGCTGGGCGTCGTTTATGTCCGATATGCCCTCCAGCCCCATAATCACCATGCCCTTGTGCACACGGGCAGACAGGACGGTATGAGGCACGTCGTCGATATAAATCCTGTCGAAATCCAGCAGAAACTCTGGGCTGTCGCACCAGGGATAAATTTTGAGTTCGCCTTTTATACCGTGAGTATTTACAATTTTCCCGCTTTCCAGATAACGCTTCTTCTTCATTATCAATCTTCCGTTCAATTTTCTCCGCCGGATAATTTAAAGAGCGTCCCGTATCAAGAGACGCTCCGAAAGAGCGGCAATATTCAATCTATGATTTCCACACTGACTCTTTTGCCGTGGCGCTGTGCCAGAGATTTTACCAATGTACGGATTTCCCTGGCAATTCTGCCGTGCCGCCCGATAACCTTACCCATGTCGGCCGCTGCCACTCGCAGCTCGAGAACTGTTCCCGTTTCTTCTTCTCTCTCGGTTACCGTAACAGCATCAGGTTCGTCAACAAGGTTGCGTGCAATGTAAAGTAAAAGTTCTTTCATAATCCTTTCCTTTCGGTACTCGGTTTAAAGATGCTTAGATAACACCGGCCTTTTTGAGCAATTTTTTCACCGTATCGGTGGGCTGGGCGCCGTCCTTCATCCATTTGAGAACGCGCTCCTTGTCGACCTTGATTTCGGAAGGCTCAGTGAGAGGATTATAGGTTCCCAGTTCCTCAATAAACCTTCCGTCCCGGGGGAAACGGGAATCCGCTACAACTATTCTGTAAAAAGGTTTTTTCTTTGCGCCCATTCTGCGAAGTCTGATTTTGACCATTTAAGGTGCACCTCCGTAAAGTATTGTGTATATTTGGCAGATGTTTTAACCAAATAAATTTATTTATAAGCGGTCCGTTTTGTATTCGGTTTCGCTTAGTTTGCTTATAGTCCGAAGAGCCCGCGCTTCTTACCGAAGCCTTTGCCTCTCAGCGCCTTCCGACCAGCCTTTCCGCCGAATTGCTTTGCCATGTCCTGCATCATATTAAACTGCTTGAGAAGACGGTTAACATCCACAACCTGGGTTCCGCTTCCGGCGGCGATGCGTTTTTTACGACTGCTGTTTAGTATTGAGGGGTTATTCCGCTCAGCCTCGGTCATGGACTGTATGATTGCCTCAGTGCGAACCAGAGCCTTTTCATCTATGGCCGCGCCCTTGAGTGCTTTTGTATCCACTCCCGGCAGCATACCCACAATGTCGTTTAAGGAGCCCATGGATTTCAGTGAGACAAGCTGATCATAAAAATCGTTGAGTGTAAATCTGTTGGACATGAGCTTATTTGTCAGCTCGATGGCCTTTTTCTCGTCAAAGCTCTGCTCGGCTTTTTCTATAAGGGTCAGAATATCGCCCATGCCAAGAATTCGGGAGGCCATTCTCTCCGGATGAAACAGCTCAATACCGTCCAGCTTTTCGCCTATGCCGGCAAATTTTATTGGCTTTCCCGTCACAGCTCTGACTGACAGGGCCGCTCCGCCTCTGGCATCTCCATCCAGCTTTGTGAGGAAAATACCGTCGATACCCAGAGCATCGTCAAAGGCTTTTGCCGTTGTGACAGCGTCCTGACCGGTCATGGCATCGATAACCAGCATGACTTCGTCGGGATTAACTGCGGCTTTGACGGCCTTCAACTCATCCATCATGGCTTGGTCTATATGAAGCCTGCCGGCAGTGTCCAGAAAGACCATGTCGTTTCCGTGCTTTTTAGCGTGCTCAACAGCCGCCTTTGCTATTTTCACC
>JGI24712J26585_10001495_pt1 | contig 19906 bp, 15 predicted proteins | sample BioPla3DNA2_FD_26585 | JGI IMG/M metagenome (IMG submission 26585) | reverse complement strand
TCGTAATTCGTAATTCGTAATTGTTCATTCCGCCTTCCGCCTTCAACCTTCCGCCTTCATTGCTCTTATCCTAAAAACGGATACTTATAACAAGTCGCTGGGACTAATGTTTCCTTAATAGTACGTGGACTGATCCAGCGGTATAAGTTCAATGCTGAACCGGCTTTGTCATTCGTTCCGGATGCGCGGGCACCTCCAAAAGGTTGATTTCCAACCACTGCACCGGTAGGTTTGTCGTTCAAATAGAAGTTTCCGGCTGAATAACGTAGCATTTCATAAGCTTTGTACATCATGTAACGATCTTGAGCAAAGATTGATCCGGTTAAAGCATATGGAGAAGTGGCATCACATAATGCGAGTGTTTCTTCATATTTGTCATCTTCATAGAGGTAAATTGTGATGATAGGTCCAAAGATCTCCTCAACCATTGACTCATACTGAGGATTAGTAGTGAGGATGATAGTGGGCTCAACAAAATATCCTTTACTCTTATCATAGCCGCCACCCAATACGATTTCAGCATCTGATGCAGCTTTGGCACGGTCAATATATCCTGCCATGTTGTCGAATGATTTTTCATCGATTACAGCAGTAATAAAATTGGAAAAATCACGGCTACATCCCATTTTTATGGTTTGAGCCATCTCTTTGATATACTCAAAAGTTTTGCCCCATATTGACTTAGGGATATAGGCACGGGAAGCAGCAGAACATTTTTGTCCTTGGTATTCAAATGCTCCTCTGACAATAGCAACAGCCAACTCTTTCACTGCAGCAGAATGGTGTGCAAAAATGAAATCTTTTCCACCTGTTTCTCCAACAATCTTCGGATATGTTCTGTAATTACCCACATTTTCACCAATGGTTTTCCAGAATGCATTGAAAGTTCTTGTACTTCCGGTGAAGTGAACGCCCGCAAAGTCTGGAGAAGCAAAAACGGTTTCGGAAATGGTAGCCCCACTACCGGGTAAGAAGTTGATTACACCATCAGGTAAACCGGCTTCTTTGTAAAGTTGCATCAAATAGTAGTTGGATAAAACAGCAGTAGTTGCAGGTTTCCACACCACTACATTCCCCATCAAAACAGGAGAAATACTCAAGTTACAAGCAATAGCAGTAAAGTTGAATGGAGAAATTGCGTACACAAATCCTTCTAATGGACGATATTCATTTCTATTGATGGCTGTGTTGTCAGAAATGGGTTGTTGTGCATAAATTTGAGAAGCGTAGTAAGTGTTAAAACGGAGAAAGTCGATCGCTTCGCAAGCGCTGTCAATCTCAGCTTGATATGCACTCTTTCCTTGTCCCAACATGGTAGCAGCATTCAGGATATAGCGGTATTTTTTGGACAACAATTCAGCCGCTTTCATCATGATAGATGCTCTCTCAATCCAGGGAATTTGTTCCCAGCTTTTTTTGGCTTCCATGGCAGCATCAATCGCCATTTTAACCTCTTTTTCGGTAACCATGTGGTAGTGAGCCAGAACATGACCATGCTCACAAGGCATTACCACTTTTCCCATTTTACCGGTTTTGATCTCTTTTCCTCCAATAATGATTGGAATCTCAATAACTTGATTGTATTGTCTTTCTAATTCTTCTTGTAATAAAGCTCTTTCAGGAGATCCGGGAGCGTAAGAATAGATAGGCTCATTTTGGGGCTCTCTGAAACTAAATAGTGCGTTGTTCATAATTAATTAAAAGTTTATTTTTTTCAGGTTAGTGTAATATAAAATAAAGTCCGGGATAAATATCCGGTATAAAAATTTACAAATAATGAGGATGGGGTTTTAAGAGATTATTCTGAAACACACTCATAGGTGTAACCCAAACCATCCCATGTATCATCTTGATAAGCAGCACAATCAGATTTTGACATTTCTCCTACAGTTAAGTTTTCATATCCATCTATAACAGCACCATCTGACTTAACAGTGCAATTGCAGTTTTTCTTACATGAAGCGAATAGTGCTACTACTACAAAGAGAACTGAAACTAAAATTAATCTTTTTTTCATATCTTTTTTATTTAAAAGGTGGTTATTTATTTTTACTCATCACGACATTCAATACCGGAAATCATATCATTGATGGTATCCAAACGAGTATAATCAGAACATTTGGAACCATCACTTTCCAAATCTACAGTGTAGTTTGCACCGGCAACATCATTATTCCATTGCTTACAGGTACACGTTTTTTTACAGGAAAGTAAAAGAAAAGAACTGATAAGCAGGAATGCTAAAAAAGAAAATAATTTCCGCATATCTAAACTGTTGATAACTAATCTGCAAAATTACTAAATTTTTTCATATTTTTGCAAATCATAACATTATTATTTTTTTTAAAATGGGATTAGATATTTTATTAGGATTGCAATGGGGTGACGAAGGAAAAGGGAAAGTAGTTGATGTGTTAACTCCTAAGTATGACATTATTGCACGTTTTCAAGGAGGTCCAAATGCGGGACATACTCTAGAGTTTGACGGTATTAAACACATTTTGCATATCATACCTTCCGGTATTTTTCATGCCGATAAGGTGAATATTATTGGAAATGGAGTGGTGATTGACCCTGTTATCTTCAGAAAAGAGGTTAATGGTCTCCTGGAGATGAATGTTGATCCCAAAAGAAATCTCTTTATTTCCAAAAAAGCACACCTTATTTTGCCTACGCATAAACTAATGGATATGGCTTTGGAACATCAAAAGGGAGAAAGAAAAATTGGATCAACGTTAAAAGGGATTGGACCAACCTATACAGACAAAACTGCGCGGGTGGGTTTAAGAGTGCTGGATCTGTTTACTCCAAACTTTGTTCAAAAGTACAAAAAATTGACCGATAGCCATCGTGATATTCTCGATAAAATGTCGTTTAAGTACGAAGATACGCTCCATCAAATGGAGAAGGAATTTGTAGAATCAATAGAACTACTGACTCAATTCCGGGTTATTGATAATGAATATGAGCTTTATGAAGGTTTGAAAGAAGGAAAATCAATTTTAGCTGAAGGTGCTCAGGGTACACTTCTTGATGTAGAGTTCGGATCCTATCCTTTTGTTACCTCTTCCAGTACCGTTGCAGCAGGAGCATACACCGGTTTAGGTCTTAATCCTTCCCATCAGGGTAGAGTAATAGGAATTGTGAAAGCCTATTGCACTCGTGTAGGAAGTGGACCATTCCCTACAGAACTGTTTGATCAGGATGGGGAAAAGATGAGGAAACAAGGGTTTGAGTTTGGTTCTACAACCGGCAGACCAAGACGTTGTGGCTGGCTTGATTTGGTTGCTCTGAAATATGCTGTTATGATTAATGGAGTGACTGAAATAGTGCTCACAAAAGCAGATGTTCTGACAGGATTTAAAACAGTTAAAATCTGTACACAATATAAAATTAATGGGGAAATCACCGATCGCTTTCCTGCTGATTCAGAAGCTCCAATTCAACCACAATACCGCTCTTTTGAAGGATGGGATGAGGATATTACAAAAATTAAGAAGTATGAACAACTCCCTGAACAATTGAAGCAGATTGTCAATTTTATTGAACAAGAAACAGGGGTGAAAGTATCAATCGTATCTGTTGGACCTGATCGTGATGAAACTTTGATAAGATAAGTATGAAAAAAAGAGAGTTTAACTACATAATAATTCTTCTTATATTAGCAGGCTTTCTATTCAGCTCCTGTCAACCTAAAATTTATGGTCAAAATAAAAGAAGAAGAGTTAGAGACTGTGGATGTGAATTAATTCAACCCTCTAATCAAACCTTAGATCTTATAACCTATAATGAAACTGATCAATAAAAAACAATGGAATAGAGATTGGGATGGTTTTAGAAAGCTCCTTTTTTTCTCTGTTCTATTGCTTTTTTCAGGATGTAATTTTTCTACTCAAGAGATCTCTTTTAAAGGAGAACTCACGAATTGTACACAGCAAAAAATAACCCTTTATCAGCTGTTCCCTGACTATGAAGAGAAAATTATGGAGGCTGATATAAAAAATGGAAAATTTACTCTTAAACATAAGGGGATTACTGAAAAACAATCGGAACAATTTCCTTCTTTCTACAAAATAGTCATTTCTGAAATGAACTATATCGTAACCTTAGCTTCACCGGGAGATAAAATAGTGTTTCAGGGAGATGCTTCCAATTGGGTTAAAACCTACCAGGTTGCAGGACCAAAAGATCCTCTTTTAATGTGGGAGTTGGATCATCAATTGAAACTCTTTATTGATTCGGTTGAAGCATTACAGACAATCTATGAAGAACATCGCTACAGTGACTCTGTAAAAATGGAGATAGAGAAAACTTACAATCAATATATTCTCAATCATCAAAATTTTTTACTACACTTAATCCAAAATAATAGCACTTCTTTAGCTACTTTGATTGCATTTTATCAACGCTTTAATCGTAGGATCTTTATTGAAGAAAAAGAACATCTTCCTTTACTGCAATCCATGTATGATACGTTAAATGCTCATTATCCGAATAATCCTAATCTGATCTATCTCAAAGAACGTTTGGAAGATATATCAGAATAAAAATCGTAAATCCATTAATTGAAAAATAAAAAAAAGAGTTGATGAATCACCAACTCTTTTTTAAAATATTTATCTAAAGAACTATTTCATAAGTTCAACTTTAGCTTTCTTAACTCTTTTACCTTTTCTGTCTCTGCGACTCAATAGGTCATATGCTAAAGGAGCTGAGATAAAGAGACCGGAATAGGTACCGATTAAAATACCGCTCATCATAGCAAAGATAAAACCACGAATTACCTCTCCACCGAAAATAAAGATGATCAATAATACAACAATAGTAGTTCCACTGGTGTTAACGGTACGTCCTAAGGTTTGATTTACAGAGTCGTTAATATTTTGATATAGGTCTCGTTTTGGATAGAGAGCTACGTTTTCTCTGATACGGTCATAAATAATCACCACGTTGTTGATAGAATATCCGATTACCGTCAAAATCGCTGCAATAAAGGACTGGTCAATCTCCATAGAGAAAGGCATGATTTTGTGCAGTAGCGAGAAAAGTCCGATTGTTAACAAGGCATCGTGAGCCAAACCAACAACACCACCAACACCAAATTCCCAGTTTTTAAAACGAATAGCGATATAAACGAAAATAAGAACCAGAGAAACTAAAACCGCCCAAACAGCATCTCTAAGTAATTCTTTTGCAATATTGGGTTGCACAATTTGCAAGCTTTGAATTCCACGAGGGTCTTGTTGTTCAGTAAAGTCTAAAAGGGTAATATCTGATTTAACATAGAAACCTTTTAAAGCATTGTACAATTTTTCTGCACACTCTTTGTCAACTGCAGGATCCTTTTCGTCAATCTTATAGTTTGTGGTAATTCTAACCTGAGAGTTGCTACCAAAGGTTTTAACCTCAGGATTTCCACCAAATTCTGCTGTAACAGCATCACGAATTTCATTAGTCTTGATATCCTGGTCGAAGCGTACTACATAGTTTCTTCCACCTGTAAACTCAACGCCTGGTTCCAGTTTTAATGTAAAGAATGAAATAAACGTAATGGCAACAAAAACGAGAGTAAGAGGATAGAAAATTCTACGAGTTTTAATGAAGTCAAATTTCGTATTAGAGAATAAATGCAATGTATATTTGTTACCAAATTTATGCTCTTTCCCTTTACTGATTTCTCTTTCAAGAATTAAACGAGTAATAACAATAGCTGTAAATAGTGAGGTGATAATACCGATAATCAAAGTCGTTGCAAAACCTTTAATCGGACCTGATCCAAAATTATACAACACAATACCTGTGATCAGGGTGGTAATCTGACCGTCAAAAATAGCTGAGTAAGCATTTTNGAAACCTTCGCTAACGGCTAATCTCATACCTTTGCCTGCACGAATCTCCTCCCTGATACGCTCGTAAATCAGTACGTTGGCGTCTATGGCCATCGCCATGGTTAAAGCGATACCCGCAATACCGGGTAAGGTTAGTACGGCACCCAAAGAAGCCAACACACCCATCATAAAGAATANGTTGGTAATCAAAGCAATATCAGCAACGAAACCTGCACGTCCATAGTATAGAGCCATGTAAACNAAAACCAGCAAGAAGGCCAATGCAAAGGAAATAAGTCCGGCATTGATCGATTCTTTACCTAAGGTTGGTCCAACTATTTCAGATTGAACAATGTCCACTCTGGCGTCTAAGTTCCCGGAGTTGAGCACTGTAGCTAACACCTTTGCTTCTTCAATAGTGAATGATCCGGAAATTTCAGATTNTCCGTTAGGAATTTCAACTGCAACACGAGGGTAGGAGTAAATAAAGTCATCCAAAACAATGGCAATGAAGGTCATTTTTACGTTTTGGTTGTCAACAGCAGCTCTGGTGATCTTTCTCCACTCTTCAGTAGCTTTGCTGTCCATTGACATATTAACTACAATTCTATTGTTTTGGTCTACGTCTTGTCTTGCATTTCTAACAACTCTCTCTCCATTGATCGTTTCAGAACTTAATAGTGGACCATATTTCTCACTTTTCTTCTTTAATGCAATTAAAGGATAAAGACTGGATTGATCACTATCAGGTTTTCCCCACATGAACACAACATTACGATCGCTCATTAAACGGGTAATATCGGGTAGTAACAGGTCAATCTCTTTCATTTGATTTTCCTTGAAGTAAGCAACAGGAACTGCACCGTTTGGAGAAACAATTTCAGCTTGTGCTAAAATACCCTTCACATCCACATCATCTATATTACTGATTTCCTCTGTTTCTGGAGTTGCAGCAGAGTCAACAGCATTTTTTTGTGCTGCAAGCTTCTTCATCTTTAACTCTTCAACCAACAAATTGTCGGCAATGGCAAATCTTTGTTGAATGGTTTGTCCATTAACAATATCATTGTACACTTCCCAGAATTCCAAATTGGCAGTACTTTTTAATAGTTCAGCTACACGATCAGTTTCTTTAACACCGGGTAGCTCAACCAAAATACGTCCACCTTGTAACTCTTGAATATTAGCTTGCAATACTCCAAATTTGTCAATACGGGCACTGATAACACCTGAAACAGTTGACAATACATCATTAGATCTACTGTTCAATAAAGAAATAATCTCATCATCTGAACGAGTTTTGGTTCCTAATTTTTCTCCAAAATAGGTGTATAGAGAAGCATTAGGCATATTCATCGCTTCCTTTTCTTCGTTGAATTTGTTTTTGAAAATTGTAACAAAGTTGCCGTAACTTTTTGAGTATTCAACTTCAGCTTTTTTAAAAGCTGATTCAAAAAGTTCGTCTGTGTTATCCGCCAATCCTTTTACAACATCAGGGTAATAGACCTCTAACAGCACGTTCATCCCTCCCCTTAAGTCCAATCCTAATTTAATCTCTTTGCTCTGAACTTTCTTAAAAGTTTCTCCTAAAAATACTTTTTGATCCCCTTTTTCTGCTAAATATTGAGTCTCTCTCGCACTGATAACAGAGTCACGTAAATGTTGCTCTAACATTTTATCTCCACCTGCCTGTTTGATAACCTCTTCGATAACAGCAGGATCATTAGCAAAATTGCGGGCGTCTTTCCCAATTTTCCAACTTACAAACGAGAATGATAAACAATACAAACAGGTAAGGGCAATAAGTATTGAGAAAAATAAAAATAAACCTTTGTTACGCATTTTGTAATTATTTGATTATTAATATATTAAATGATTTTAGTCACTTTGAATTTAAGCCTGCAAATATACATTTTTTTTTAATACACCATGGAGAAAAAGATTATTTCATCTAATTATTCATTTTAACCCCATAATATTGACCTATTTGGGTCCCTATTTTTTTTTTCTACATAACTTGCCTGATCTCTTCTTCTTTAGGCTCGTGTTTGTACTTAAACAAGAAGATAAACAGAATGGCAACAACTAAGGCATAAGCAGCAAAAACAAACCAGGCATCACTCCATCCCTCATTTTGAGTAATATCAGGTACAAAGTGATTTACAACAGCACCTGCTGCGTAGGATCCGATAGTGGCGCCTAAACCATTGGTCATCAGCATAAATAAACCCTGTGCACTGGAACGAATTGAAATATCAGTTTCCTGATCGACAAAAAGTGCTCCGGAAATATTGAAAAAATCAAAAGCAACACCATATACAAGCATGGAAAGTACTAGCATCCAGATTCCACTGCCGGGATCTCCCAAACCAAATAAAGCAAATCGTAATACCCAGGCAAACATACTGATCAGCATCACTTTCTTAATTCCATATCGCCTTAGGAAAAAAGGAATGAGTAGAATACAGAAAGTTTCAGACATTTGTGATAGAGAGCTTAATATGATAGGGTGTTTAACTCCAAAACTATTTGCAAATTCGGGGACTGACTGAAAACTTTCTAGAAAGGGAGCACCAAAACCATTGGTGATCTGTAATGCAGCCCCCAATAGCATGGAAAAAATAAAGAAAATAGCCATTCTTCTCTCTTTGAACAGTGTAAATGCTCTCAACCCCAATAAGTCAATAATTGAGTTCGATTTCTTTTGGGAATTAATAGGACAGTGAGGTAATGTAAAGGCATAAAATCCCAACAGAATGCTGATTGATGCAGAAAGATAAAACTGCATATTGGTTGATTTAAAGCCGGTTAAATCAACAATCCACATGGCCACAATAAATCCGACAGTTCCCCAAAAACGAATAGGAGGGAAATCTTTTACAGTATCTAAATTGTTTGTGTCCAGTGCATAGAAGGCAACTGAATTGGAAAGTGCAATGGTGGGCATGTAGAACATGACAGCCAACAACACACTGATATATAAAGGAGTATAAGTAGTTTGAGAGGCAGCAATAATCATAAAAAGAGCTGTTGTGAAATGTGCTAATCCCAACACCTTTTGAGCAGGAATCCACCGGTCAGCTACAATGCCTAACAATGCAGGCATGAAAAGAGAGGCTATTCCCATGGTGGCGTAAAAACTTCCGATTTGAACTCCTCCAAAACCTAAAGTTCCTCCTAAGTAACTTCCCAAGGAGATCAACCAGGAACCCCATGCAAAAAATTGCAGGAAGTTCATCACTATTAAACGGAATTTTATATTCATAAATCTATTTATTTAATTTTGAAATCAAACATTTTCTGATCTTCGATATAGCCGGTTAACCGATCATTGATTGATACCGAACCGACACCCACAGGCGTACCGGTGAAAATAATATCACCGATTTTTAAAGTGACATACTGTGAAATGTGGGAGATCAATTGATCAATATTGAAAATCATGTTGTTGCTGTTCCCAATTTGCACAGTTTCTCCATTTTTTTGTAAAGAAAAACAAATCTTGGATAGATCTGGAAACTGATCTTTAGGGATAAATGGACTCACTGCTGCTGAGCTGTCAAACGATTTGGCCAGCTCCCAGGGAAGACCCTCTTTTCTCAATCTTTCCTGAATGTCCCGTGCGGTAAAATCAACCCCTAATCCAATCTCATCATAGTAAGTATGAGCAAATTTAGGTTGAATATGTTTCCCAAGTTTGTTGATACGAACCAATAGTTCCACTTCATAATGAATCTCTTGAGAAAAATCAGGTAGAAAAAAAGGACGATTACGAACCAGTAAAGCGGTTTCCGGTTTCATAAAGAAGATAGGCTCTTCAGGAGCACTGAAGCCTAACTCCTCAATATGATCATGGTAATTGAGTCCAACACAGATGATTTTCATCTAGTACAGCTTATAATCCAATTCCTACAATAAATTCTAATCCGTGAGATAATGCCTTTTCAGGTAGATTACTCACCTGATTGAGTTGGTTAGGAGCAAAGAAATTAGTGAAAGTAAACACGTAATTTACATAAAAGTAGGAGCGAAGATTGTGTTGAATTTTATACTCATATCCGATTCCGGCATATAAAGATTCTTTGAACATGGCAGCGTAGTGGTCATCCTCNTTATCCGTGGTAACCGAAAATTTTGGAGATAAAGTTTNAGATTTGAATTGGTCAAAAGTTTTACCCCAGAAAAAAAGTGAATGGTATAACCCAACGTTAAATCCTAATATATTTCTAGAGCTGATAGCAGTTTTCATTTTTACCCCTGTAGGTATAGTCAAATAGAGACGTGAGAAGTGACGGTCAGCAATAGTTGAAATGTTTGTACTGGATGTTTCTGTTTCAAGAATGGTATATCTTTCCGGTAAGTTGAGGACAGTATGGTCAAATTTTAACTGGACACCAGTAGTGAAATAGAAGTTTTCACGATCTGTTAAATTGATTTCAACGGGAATTCCAACACGAAAACCGGGTGCTACACCGATTCTGCTGTAATCAGATGTGCTGGGTTGAACCCAATCAATGGTAGGACCTGCAAAAACAGAAACTAATACACGATATCCTCTGGGTTCGGGAGCATAATTGCTTTGAGCAAAACTATTAACTACAAATAGTGACAATAATGTGAATAAAAAAAACTTTTTCATGATATTTTATTTTTTAAAGTTAAAACAAAGTTAAATTATCTGGATATCTTGATTTTCCCAAATGTTTGTATGCTGCTTCAGTAACTTCCCTGCCTCTGGGTGTACGCATTAGATATCCTTCTTGAATAAGAAACGGTTCATAGACCTCTTCTATTGTACCGGGATCTTCACCAACAGCAGTAGCAATAGTGGTTAATCCTACAGGTCCTCCCTTAAATTTCTCAATAATAGTATCCAGGATTTTATTGTCCATTTCGTCCAATCCGTGCTGATCCACATTGAGAGCAGTTAAAGCGGTTTGGGTAATCGAAAGCGTGATACGTCCATCACCAATAATTTGTGCAAAGTCACGAACACGACGCAATAACAGATTGGCAATACGGGGTGTTCCTCTGCTGCGTCTGGCAATCTCAAGGGTTGCATCTTTATCAATACTAACTTGTAAGATGCCTGCGGCACGATTGATAATTTTGGCTAACGTGGGGACATCATAATATTGGAGTCTGAGATTGATCCCAAAACGGGAACGCAATGGAGCTGTCAACAATCCGGAACGTGTAGTTGCCCCAATGAGAGTAAAAGGATTTAGATTGATCTGAACACTACGTGCATTCGGACCCGTATCAATCATGATGTCAATCTTGTAATCCTCCATAGCGGAATAAAGATACTCCTCCACAACGGGGGATAAACGATGGATCTCGTCAATGAACAATACGTCATTGGCTTCCAGATTAGTCAATAAACCTGCCAATTCTCCCGGTTTGTCAATAACCGGTCCGGAGGTGATTCTGATATTCACTCCCATCTCGTTGGCAATAATATGCGATAGGGTAGTCTTCCCAAGACCGGGAGGACCATGAAGCAATACATGATCCAATGCTTCACCACGACCACGGGCAGCTTTCACAAAGATGATAATATTGTCAATTACTTTCTCCTGACCAAAAAAATTGGAAAAATCGGTAGGACGAATCCGTTGCTCATACTCTTTATCAGCAGAGGATAGTCGATTATAGTCAGGATCAGTGTTCGTATTTCGCATCGTTTATTTCTTAATTTTATCCAGTCGGTTCAATCCTTTGATAGCAGGTTCAAAATTGGGATCCAGTGTAGTACATGTTTCAAAATCCTGACGCGCATTACTATACTGTTTACTCAATTCAAATGCAACTCCGCGGTTGCAGATCGCATTGATAAAGTTGGGGTCAATCTCAATAGCCTGTGTAAAATAGGCTATAGCCTCATCATATTGATCATAATAGTAAAGGTAGATATACCCTAAATTATTGAAAACATTGGTGTTTTTTGGATCAAAAGTGAGAATGGTATTGTACTGCTGAATAGCAGCATCCAATTCACCCAAATCCTGATATAGTCTGGCTAGATTAAAATTGAGCTCTTTATCTTTAGGGTCAACACGCAATCCATTTTGATAATATTGAATAGCCAATGGATCCAGGCGCTCCTGATAGAAGTATCCCAACTCTAAAAATGCTTTTTTTTCATTAGGATTTTGGTCTATAACCAACTGTAAAATACGTAGCATTTCAGTAGTATCCTGTTGTTCCTTCAAACAAAAAGCACGGATGAGGTGAGCGGTGGGATTAAAAGGTTGTAGATTGAGAGTTTCATCGAGCGTCTTGTTACACTCTTCCAACATTCCCAAGTGATAATACAATTCAGCTAATTTTAATCTGGCTTCATTATGTTTGGGATCCAGTTCGATAGCTTTGAGTAAACTCTCTTCCGCCAAGTCTGTCTCTCTTTTTGCAAAATAGAAGTCAGAAATCAATACCCTGTAATCAGGGTTTTTTTCATCCAGTTTAACTGCTGTGGCAGCATCCTGGAAACCTTCTTTGATAAATCCGCGAGCATAGTAGTATTGCGCGCGCTGGTAATATAATTCACTTTTCTTTGGGTGCTTGTCAATTTGTCGGCTTAATTCAGCCAACTCCTTAGGGAGATCTTTATAAGTATCTTTCCCTTTTTTACAACCACCCAATACTAAAATCGTAGCAAGAAATAGTAATCCTACCCAAATTGAAACTCTCATAAACTCTTTTATTATAACATCTCTCTGATCTTGCCTTCTATCTCATCTGAAAGTTCAGGATTGTCGGCAAGAAGTTGTTTAACAGCATCACGTCCTTGACCCAGTTTACTATCTCCATAAGAAAACCAGGAACCGGCTTTTTTGATAATTCCTTTTTCAACGCCTAAATCGACAATCTCTCCCGTTTTGGAGATTCCTTCTCCAAACATGATATCAAATTCGGCAAAACGGAAAGGTGGAGCAACTTTGTTTTTCACTACTCTTACCTTAACTCTGTTTCCGGAAGCAGTATCTCCATCTTTTAATTGGGATGTACGACGAATATCCAAACGAACGGAAGCATAAAACTTCAAAGCATTACCTCCGGTAGTAGTCTCAGGATTACCGAACATCACTCCGATTTTTTCACGTAGCTGGTTAATGAAAATACAACAGCAGTTTGTTTTACTAATGGTTGAAGTCAATTTTCTCATTGCTTGTGACATCAAACGAGCTTGTAATCCCATTTTGGAATCCCCCATATCACCCTCAATTTCACTCTTGGGAGTCAGGGCAGCTACAGAGTCTATCACGATGATATCAATAGCACCCGAGCGAATCAGATTGTCAGCAATCTCTAAAGCCTGCTCTCCATTGTCAGGTTGCGCTACCAACAGGTCAGTTGTGTTAACACCCAATTTTTCAGCGTAAAAACGGTCAAAAGCATGTTCAGCATCAATAAAAGCGGCGATACCACCCGCTTTTTGAGCTTCAGCAATGGCATGAATGGCTAAAGTGGTTTTACCGGAAGATTCAGGACCATAGATCTCAATCACCCTTCCACGGGGCAATCCACCAACACCCAATGCAATATCCAAGCCGAGTGATCCGGTGGAAATTACATCTATATTGTCAATAGCTGTTTCACCTAATCGCATTACGGCTCCCTTGCCGTAAGTTTTTTCAAGTTTTTCTAAAGTTAAGTTGAGCACTTTTAGTTTTTCTGAGTTCACTTTTTCGTTTTCCATAGTTCTTCTATTTATTTGTTTAACATCTGCAAAAATACAATTAATTTGCTTATGAAAATGTGATTTTGTACATTAAATCGATGCGTAAAAATTAGCTCTTGAATCCGATCTTTTTGAATCAAATGATTATTTTAAAAAATCCAAAGCCAATAAACTGAACATTTGAGATGCAGTCAGTAAAGCTTTTTCGTCAATATCAAAGCGACTGGAGTGTGCAGGATACACCTCCTCCCGATTGGGTTTAGCAACTCCAACGCGGAAAAATAAACCGGGAATCTCCTGTAAATAATAACTGAAATCTTCCGATGTAGAACGTAACCCTAAAGGTAAAACATGCTCTTTACCCAAATGTTGTTCAGCAAGTTGAATCGCTCTGGCAGTAACATCCGGATCATTATAAAGCGAAGGATAACCCCTTCTGATATCTACTTCACATTGGGCTCCATGTTGCTCACAAACCTCATGGGCAATCTGCTCAATCTCTTTTAAAGCCCGCTCTCTTTTACCTTCATCAAAGAGACGTAATATGCCTGACATAAAAGCTTTTTCCGGTACAACATTGTTTGTGTTGCCGGCAGTAAACTTCCCAAAATTGAGCACAAAAGGTTCCTCCTGATCACGCAATTCCTTAAAATATTCTTCCCAACGCAGTAATAACCTGGCTCCAATATAGATCGGATTGACGGTTTCATGAATTAAGGCAGCATGACCGCCTTTTCCAACAATGGTAAAGTGCAACTCATCGGCAGAGGCCATATATTTCCCCGGACGAAACCCTACCGTTTCCGGACCAAATCCTGTGTCGGCATGCAGTCCAAAGATGTAATCGACCTTTGGATTTTCCAAAACCCCATCGGCAATCATGAAGTTTGCGCCACCATTGTACTCCTCTTCGGAAGGTTGAAAAATCGCTTTGATCACCCCCCCAAATTTATTTTTTTTATAATTCATAATCATTAAAGCACCGAGAAGAGAAGCGGTATGAAAATCATGTCCGCAAGCATGCATCACACCGGGGTGCTTGGAACGATACTCATGTTGACTCTCTTCCTGAATGGGGAGCGCATCCATATCGGCACGCAATGCAACACAACGATCTCCCTCCAGATCTCCTTGCAACAGAGCCACAACACCATGTCCGGAAAAGTTGGATTGATAAGGTATCCCCAAAAGATCCAACTGTTCACAGATAAAACGGGCAGTCAACTCTTCTTGTCCGGAGAGTTCAGGATATTGATGAAGATGGCGCCGAATCGACACCATCTTCTCAAAATATTTCTTACTTAGTGAACTAATAGAATCCATACAGAAACTATTTTACAATCTTCATTTCATCAACTAAATGTTTCGCACCTCCAACTTTGTCAATCACAAATAGGACATAACGGATATCCACTGCAATGGTTCTTTGTACCTCGGTTTCAAAGAAAAGATCACCACTCATCGCTTCCCAGTTGCCATCAAAAGCACAACCAATCAATTCCCCTTTGCCATTGATTACCGGACTTCCGGAGTTACCGCCGGTGATATCATTGTTGGTCAAAAAACAAGCTCTGATCTTGCCGTCTTGGTCAGCATAAGGACCATAATCCTTACTGTTGAACAATTCAACTATCCTTTCAGGTAAGTCAAACTCCCAGGAACCGGGTCTGTATTTTGCAATAGTTCCTTCCAAAGTAGTGTAGTATCTTGCAGTTAAAGCATCTTCTACTTCATAACCCTTTACCTGTCCGTAAGTGAGACGCATCATGCTATTTGCATTGGGATAAAACAGTTTGTTTGGGTTCATTTCCATTAAACCTCTCATAAATAATCGATGATTTCTGCTCAAACGTTCCTGTGTTTCATTACTAAAAACCATGTTTTGCAAATAAAAAGAATAGAACGTTTGTAACAATTGATACACACGGTCATTTTTTAATGTTTTTGCATTAGGATTTTTAATAAAATCATGGATAGCCTGCTGGTCATGTAAAATCGATTTTTTGTACAGATCAGCTGTGAGTTTATTAAAGTCCCCCTTATATTTTTTGACCATTTTGTTAAACATGTCGGGACGCTGTTCGGGAGTACTCTCTTCATAGAAATAAGCCAACATAGTGCTCATAATATCTTGATCTACAGCAATGTCATAATCTTTATATAAAGTTTCAAAATCTTCACTTAAAGATTCTAAATAGGCAACAATACCTTGGTATTTATCAGTTCCTTTCTTGTACTCTTTCTTGGCTAACAGAGCGTCAAGACCATAGAGAGGACCCCATACAAGGAATAAGTCAGTACTACTGAATATCGCTTCATGATATAAAACTCTTGCCTTTGCAATTTGGGAATATTCTTTATAAATGTTAGCATATTCATCGATTACACCTCTATAGATTTGGCGATCAGGACTTGCATTAGCCCATTGAATAAATTGATCTTCAATCTCTCTCTTCTTTTCAATAACGCGATTATTAACAACCTGCTCGGTTTGTCCGATAGTGTATTTCCAATAGTTGGAAACCATCGCAGCTTTGTTGGCATACTGGATATCAGTTTTTTTACTTTGTTGACGTGCAGCAGTGATTACATCCAACTTTTTACCTCTGCTGGCAATAATTACCGGATTCTCCTCTTTCATTTTCATCTCAATCGCATAGGAGCAAGCATAACGATCAGTTCTTCCTGGAAATCCAATAATCATAGCAAAATCATCCTCTTCAGGACCCGCCAAAGAAATGGGGAAGTAAAATTTAGGTTGGTAAGGAACATTATCAGCTGAGTAAGGAGCAGGGTTACCATCTTTGTCTGCATAAACACGGAATAAGGAGAAGTCAACAGTATGACGAGGCCACATCCAGTTGTCAGTGTCTCCACCATAGTTTCCTAGAGAACTTGGGGGTGCACCTACAAAACGTACATCTGGAAACTCCAGATAAATGAACATGTAGTATGCATTTCCATTGAACATATTGGCAATATGAACAAAATACTTGCCATCTTCATTGTGTGATTTAACCAATTCTTCAGATCTTTCTTTAATCAGGGCTTTTCGGTCTGCTTCACTGGTTTCATCAGTAATCCCTTCTAATAAAATAGAAGTCACTTCCTCCATGCTGATTAAAAACTGAACACTTAACCCTTCACAAGGCAACTCTTCTTCCCGGGTTTTGGCCCAATAACCATCCCCTAAATAGTTATGTTCTTCCGAAGATAAAGCCTGAATGTTGGAATATCCACAGTGGTGGTTGGTCAATAATAACCCATCTTTAGAGATCATTTCACCGGTACAACCGCCTCCAAAAATCACCACACCATCCTTCATGCTGCTGTGGTTGACATTGTAAATGTCTTCAGCGGTTAATTGTAAGCCCATCTCTTGCATCTGACTTATGTTCTTGTTTAACAGCATCATAAGCCACATCCCTTCGTCCGCTCTCAAGAACGTAAAGGATAAAAGTAAACTCAATAGTAATCCTAATTTTTTCATGATATTATTTTTGATATAAATTTTAAAATACAAACTACAAAGATATATGATTTTTTTCTACTATAAATAAACTATTTTACGATCTTCATTTCATCGATTAAATGTTGAGCATCACCAATTTTGTCAATTACAAAAAGGATATAACGGATATCCACCGCAATGGTTCTTTGTACATGAGTTTCAAAGAAAAGATCGCTACTCATCGCTTCCCAGTTGCCATCAAATGCACAACCAATCAACTCCCCTTTGCCATTGATAACCGGACTGCCCGAATTGCCACCGGTGATATCATTGTTGGTCAAAAAACAAGCTCTGATTCTGCCCTCTTTGTCTGTATAAGGACCATAATCCTTAGCATTGAACAGATCAATTAACTTTTCAGGCAAATCAAACTCCCAGGAACCGGGTTCGTACTTGGCAATAGTACCCTCTAAAGTAGTGTAATGTTTTGCCATTAAAGCATCTCTCATTTTATAACCCTTTACCTGTCCGTATGTAAGACGAATCATGCTGTTGGCATTGGGATAAAACAGCTTGTCCGGGTTCATTTCCATTAAACCTCTCATAAACAAACGATCATTTTTATCTAAACGATCACGGATTTCGTCTTCGTCACTCATATTCGCAAAAAAGTGCTCATAGAACGCTTTTAATAATTGGTGTAAACGGTCATTTTGTAATGTTTTTACATTCGGTTTTTCAAGGAATTTATAAAGCGCATCCTGGTCGTGTAATATCGATTTTTTGTACAGATCAGCTGTGAGTTTCTTAAAATTTCCCTTATATTTTTTAGCTAATTTGTTAAACAAATCAGGACGCTGTTCAGGAGTGCTTTCTTCATAAAAATAGGCTAATAAAGTGCTCATGATCTCTTGGTCTACAGCAGCATCGTAATCCTTAAAAAAAGTATCATAATCTTTAAGCTTCTTTTTAAAATAGATGATAAGACGTTGATAATTCCTCGTTCCGGGCTGACAATATTTCTTTTGTAAAAGAGTATCCAACTCATAAAAAGGTTTCCAGATATCAAATAAGTCAGTACTGCTAAAAATAACTTCATCATATAACTCTTTGCCTTTGGCTGTTTTGGATAATTCCTTGTAAATTTCAGCATATTCACCAATAACATTTCTGTAGATTTCACGGTCAGGACTCGCATTAGCCCACTGAACAAATTGATCTTCAACCTCTTTTTTCCTTTCAATCACACGATTGTTGACAATCTGCTCAGTCTGTCCAATAGTGTATTTCCAATAGTTGGATACCTTCGCCGCTTTGTCTGCATACTGAATATTAGTCTTGCTGTTTTTTTGACGCGCAGCAGTAATTACATCCAGTTTCCTTCCTCTGCCGCCAATAATCACCGGGTTAACCTCTTTCATCTTCATCTCAATCTCGTAAGAGTTGGCATAACGATCGGTTCTGCCCGGAAATCCGATAATCATCGCAAAATCTCCCTCTTCATTGCCCGCTAAAGAGATGGGAAAGTAAAATTTGGGTTGATAAGGTACATTATCCTCTGAGTAAGGAGCAGGATTTCCATTTTTGTCCGCATAAACACGGAATAAAGAAAAGTCAGCAGTGTGACGCGGCCATGTCCAGTTGTCAGCATCGCCACCATATTTTCCAAGAGAAGTAGGAGGCGAACCTACAAAACGAACATCAGGAAACTCCTGATAAATGAAAATATAGTACGCATTTCCGTCAAACATATCGACAACACGAACCTTATATTTCCCATTTTCACTGTGTGTTTCAATCAATTTATCCACCCTTCTCTTAATAATGGTATTCCGATCCGTTTCAGAGAGTTTGTCATGAATCCCATCCAATACAGTTTCACTTACATCCTCCATACTGATAAAAAAATGAACACTCAATCCTTCACAAGGCAACTCCTCTTCACGGGTTTTAGCCCAAAAACCATCCTCTAAATAGTTGTTTTCTTCAGACGATAAAGCCTGAATGTTAGCATATCCACAATGGTGATTGGTCAATAGTAACCCATCTTTGGAGATCATTTCACCGGTACAACCGGGTCCAAAAACTACTACTCCATCCTTCATACTGCTATGGTTGACATTGTAAATATCTTCAGCAGTCAATTGCAATCCCATCTCTTGCATCTGACTTATGTTCTTGTTTAACAGCATCATAAGCCACATTCCTTCATCCGCTTTGAGCATCGTCAGGGACAGAAGTAAACCCAATAGTAATCCTAATTTTTTCATATTATAACTTTTTGATATAAACATTTGAATACAATCCACAAAGTTAAATTTTTTCCCTCATATAGGATTCTGTTTTTTTTCTTTTTGAAAATAAAATAAAAAGGGGGGGACGGAAAGTTGTACCTCCCCGGAAAACAATCGCTTAATAAATAAACGGGAACACCCTTTTGATATTCCGTGTGGCAAATTCCTCAGGAAAACGCGCACGGTATCGTTTGTGAATTGCAGCTGCACGAGGTACCAGGTTGGCAAAAGTCCAAATAAAAAAGACTAATCCCGACAGTGACCAGGTCAAAATGGCAAACCCTAACCACTCAACCAACTCTCCAAAATAGTTCGCACTCGTAACATAACGAAATAGACCTCCTTTGGGGAAATAGTGCTTTGTATCCTGATCATCTTTTCGCAAATTACGGATGATATGATCCGAGTGTAAGTTGATCGCCATTCCGGCAAAGAAAAGAATCGTACCAATAATAAATTGAGGAGTGGAAAACCAATCGATTCCGGCACGTACAAAAGGTGCAGGATGGGCTTCATCAAAAGCGACGAAAAAGATCCAATAACCTTGNATCCAGGCATTTAAGATGTTGAAAACAACCCCCATCGACATAATTCCAATCGGCATTTTACCCTTTCCTCTGAATAGAAACGGAAAAATAAGCGCCCGCTG
>JGI24712J26585_10001489_pt1 | contig 19942 bp, 34 predicted proteins | sample BioPla3DNA2_FD_26585 | JGI IMG/M metagenome (IMG submission 26585) | reverse complement strand
CATAGTATATTCGAATATAAAATTTTTTTAGATAGTAATATTTTATTAAAGGAATCGTATAATTGGAAAAATCAGACTGGGGGTGTGGGTGTTAATATCGAATAGATATCACCCAAATAATGGCCATTACACCTACAACAAATTGGGGTAATATACAACGGCGAGCTGTCGATCCATATAGCTTATATACTTCAGAAAATATTAATTTTTTAAATGCAATAACAGGCAAAGATCGTGCAAGAATATACGGCCTAGCATGTGAATATTTATATGATGTGCCTTCTGGACAATTAGTAATACATTTATCGCCGGGTATATGTATTAAAGATTATGTGTTAATAAGTTTTAATGAAGATATATATGTGAATGTTGGCAGTTGGCCTGTTACTTCTGGTATTTATGTAATTGTATTAGAATATAAATTTGAAACAAAATATCCACCAAACATTGCTAGAATAAAAGTTATAAAAGAAAATGATTACGATGCAGATAATCATTTTGCACTATATAGATTAACAATATCGGGTATCACATATCCAGATTCTTTATTTTTAGAAACAATAGAAGAGCTAACAAATTTCGATAGAAGCGCAGAAGAATTGTTTACATTACTTCAAGATCATATGCATAACACTCAAGCTCATAGAAATATATATTACACTAAAAGTGAAATAGATAATATGTTAGTAAATATAGTAATAGATCCCGAAAATTTAGCAAGTATGTTAGAAAATATTATTGCGAGCATGTTACCCTTTAATATAGATGCAGAAGGAGATATTATAATTTCTGCTGGAGGTGCCACCGCATGACAACTAGATTAAAGCCTAAATGGTTAGACACTACAGATTCGCAATTAGGGGATTTATTAATTGCAGACGGTTATGGTGGTGCTCTTGTTTCAAATATATCTATACACGAACATAATAATTTTGATTTATTAGATAGTTACACACAAACAGAAGAAGATTTAGAAAATGCTGTTTCATATACACACCAACACTTCAATCAAGAATTATTAGATAGTTATACAGAAACTAATGTAAATTTAGCAAGTGCTATACAGCTAATGCATAGCAGAAATGAAGATACAGGTACAACAAATGCTTATTTTACTTTAAATAGTGCAATACATCCAATTCTATTGAGTTGTAATATGGACGAAGGAAAAGCACATTTAACTATATATGATACTGTAGAAGAAGCAGCAGCTAAAGTAAAAGTTGGTACTCTAATAACAGCACAAGATTTCTTACATTTTGGTGAAAATATTTGTTTTTTCGATTCGAACCCAACACCAAAAATAGAAGTCGAATTGACGGTTGAAGAAGATGATATTGGTAATTTATCAATTAGTTCGACATATACAGCATCCGAAATACAAGCATTACGCGATAAGTGCGAATCGTTGGCTGAAGATGTTCGTGCTCTACATAGTGCATTAACAACATACGGCTTAATGTAGGTTGGTGGTATTTTTGAATATTAGAGAACATTTAAAATTAATAGGTGTTATTGGATCTAATATCGCAACCACAGTATACGAACATAATCAACATGTTGTTTCAAGCATATGGAATATTATACATAATCTCAATACTGGTGTTGTACAAGTATGGTGTTATGATGACTTAGGTAATAGATTTGAGCCCGCATTTAATATAATAGACGCAAATACTTTAGAAATATATGTTAACCCTGCTATTAAAGGTATTGCATATATATTTCCATTAGATGTGCTACAAGGATAAGGGGGGTGTAATATGTCTGCAATAGAAAAATCGCTCTCTCATCATTATGGAAGATTAGATATGCACAATAATAGAATTGAAAATGTAGCGCCCCCAGTTATGCCAAACGATGTTGAAATCCATGGTCATGGCCATACTGCATTAGATGTAGGTGCAATTCCTATAACAGACAAAAATAAACCTAATGGTGTTCCTACATTATCTGCAGATTATTATATTAATAATAATTACATTCCTATTTTTACAGAACAAATTATAGTAACAGAAGATATGATAAATAACAAATCATTAGAAACAGAATATAGTGTAGATATAACAAAACCTATAGAATTTATTATATATAGTACTGACGGATATAGATCTTTAAATTTAAAAAATAATTTTGATTATGAAGTAGTCGATGATATAGTTTCTTGGGAGTTAACAAATTTAAATACATATTTATCTATAGGTGATACAATATATATTTCCTACTATAAAATGACGGAATAACCAGGGGGAATAACATTGAGAAAATTGTTTGATATTTATATAACTACTAAAGGCTTTTTTAATACTTTAGGAAGACGTATGCATGTACCCGGCACATTAACAGGCCTTGAAGAAAATGAATTAGATGTTATAGAATTTTTAGGTTGGCAGTTTAGAATTATTCGTGAATATGAAACAGAAGTAGAAGATCAAGTTATATTAGCAAGTAATATTAGAAGATTTATATGCAAAACAGAAGCAGATATAGATAAAATAAGAGGCATTAGAAATAACGATGAAGTATTGGTTTTAGATAGTGGTAAACTATTTATATATATCGAATAGTCTGTCCCATATAATATAAGAGAGGACGACTTAATATGCATAAATTAGATAGGCGCTTTATTGCTTTGGGGTTAGGTGAAAAAGACCTAAATTTAGAAGTGTTACCAGACGGAATAACTAGAAAAGCATTAACTACAGAATTACAAGAAATTGATGGTTTAAAAGTATTTAATACAACACCACAAACTGTAGGCAGTGTTAATAATAATGTAGATCTAGTTAATAAAGTTTATGTGGATGTTGCTATTCAAAACGCATTACAGGGTATTAAATGGAGGAACCCCGTCGAAGTAGTATCTGCTGAATTTCCTACAACAAATTTATACGATGGGTATAGATTTATTAATATAACGGATAATAAAATATATACTTATTCTAATATTTGGGACGATGGGGTGTTGCCAGAAAAAAACTGGACTGTTATATGTTCTTCAACAGACGAGCAATGGACATTTGACGATGATACGGATAGTTGGATTGTATCACATTCTAGTGGCGTTCCATTGGCTACGAAAGATTCTAGCGGTAAAATACAGGTCGGCGACGGTTTATTAGTATCGACAGGTATAGTATCTTTAGCACTATCTTCCGAATCTGGCTTAATCTTAGAAGGCACTACACCCAATAAAGAATTAAAAGTACATTTAGATTCTGAAAACAGCGGATTGGTTATCAATGCAGACGGTCTTTCTATTAACTTAGAATCTTTATCTAGTACATTAACAATTAACGCTCAAAATGAAGTAGGTGTTAGATTAAAAGGTACTGGTGGAATATTAAAAGGTTCTGAGGGTATATATGTAGATCCTAAATTGTTTTACGAACATTATGAAGAAATAGTATTAACAGAAACACATATCTTAGATAAATACGTATCATTATCTGAAAATGACGATGTGCATCAACCCCACACATCTAAACTGTATGTTATTGGTTCGCCTGTACAAGTATATGGTGTAGATTATATTATAGAAAATGATGGAACGTATAATAGACGTATATTTTGGGGTTCGATGGGTTTAGATGGTGTATTAGAAGAAAACGATACTTTGAGAATTTGGTATAGTGTGGGGGGCTAGATAGATGACCGTTGATAGAACCAATTTATTTATAGTTAATACAGATATAACACTTAAAAGATATAGGGTTTCAAATAAAGTTGAAGAATATGATGTTGTCTGGTTTATGGATGGATTATGGAGACCTCTGGACGGTACATTAAATAACTTATCTGATTTAGAATTTAGTTGGGGTGTAGCATATCACGTAGATAAAGAAACGTCCACATCACAAATAATATATGATGGTGAAATAAAAGGATGTCCTTTTGTTAACGATGTTGGTAATTGGTATGTAACAGCCAATGGTAAATTAACACAAGAAGAAACTAATTTTTATGTGGGTTATAGTATTGATGGTGCTTCTTTAATATTAGAATTAAAAGATTTAGAATTCACGTGCAATTCGGCAATAATATATCCTCATGATGAAGATTGGGGCAATGTTGAAAGTGAAGATATTTTAACACTAGAATTATTGTCCGATGTCGATTTCTTAAAATGGGGTAAAGAGAATGTAGAAGATACTTCTGGAGTATTGATAGATGTTGAAGATCCAACAAGATATGTTGTAACTAATGATAATTTTGAAGAGTTATTTTTTAAAATATCTTCTACAAATGATGAAGAAGGTTTACCAGAAACATGTTCTGTATTTATAACAAGCTGCATGGAATTAAACGAAGATTATAAAATAGAAATTATTAATGCAGACGGTGTTGTTTTAGATGAAGAAGATACTATAGATAATTTGTTTGTTATTTCTCCTCTTATTGAAATAAACGAACAAGAAGAAGAAACTGTATTAAACGAAGCGTATTTTAGAATAACATTATTGAAGGATTATGAAGAAGCTACAAGAAACGGAACTACACTAGATATATATTTAACAGATGCAAATTTACAAAAATGTACAAAACAGAATAGTGTTTTCTTTTTATGGCTTGACTAATGTTTCAGAACAAATAGTGTACCAAACGTATTCGATATAATTATTTGACGTGTTTGTATGGGCCCAAAGCATGTCATTACATTTTTTAAAGGAGTGGTTAATTTATGGTATTGACCGAGTTTATTAAGGCGGGTATTCTTCCAGAAGCAAATGAATTAAAATCTTTTGGTGATGAAACTGTAGTATTTAATGTTAAGCTACTTAATGCAGCTCCTGTAAATGCTGTTGCATCTTCTTATGATTTTACTTCATTTAAACTAACAGCAAAAGTAGCTGGAAAAGCGGGAGACGCTATTTCATTAACTCTTGTTGAGCCCGACGACGATGGTGATTTAGTTATTGCGCTTGCAGAAGACGATCCTTACGGAATTGTTGTTACTCTTGAAAAAGACAGCACAATTAAGACAACTGGTTTATTATTAGTTGCTGCGCTTAATACGGATCCTCTTACTAAAGATTTAGTAGTTGCTTCCGAAGGAACTTCTGATGCTCTTTCTACGTTAGCCGCAACATCATTAGCAAATGGAGTAAATGGTACTTTTGCTCCTTTCCCCGGTGTTTATTTCATGGACGACGACTATGTTTATGTGGCACTTGCAAGAAATGAAGTGTCCGATGCTAACTGGAAGAAACTAGCGTTTGCTTCCTAATAAGTAATATTGTAATAACACAAAGACGCCTGTTAAAGCACAGGCGTCTTTTATTTTTTTTATTTTTTTAAGGGGGTGTGTCTATGTCAAGAAATTTATGCAGTTCAAGTAATAAGGCTAGTTCATTAGGCAAACCTACTAATAGATGGAAGAATTTATATGTAGATACTATTGTATTGGGAGATGGTAATACAGATAGTAATGTTCGTCTTATAGCAGATATAAATGAAGAAAACAACCCAGCAATACAATATAATGTTTTAAATAACAGATGGCAAGTATCTCATGGTGATAATATTTATGGTAATATACCAAGTATATATAGTAGCGAAGACGCACCAGATAATAGTGTTGGTGTAGATGGCGATGTGTGGTTTACGTTTGGTGATGTTCCAGAAGACCCTATAATTCCGGATCCTGGCGATCCTTCCGCACCACAAAATATAGATGACATCATTCCTTGGTTTATGATTTTTGATAGTTAAAAATATATTTTATGATGAGGTTTTCACATGCAATTTACTTGTGAAGTTTTTATATACGGCCACCTCGATGAATTTGATAGAAACGAATTAGATAGATATAATGATATAGAATATACTATTATTTATAACGATAATTCTGAAGAAACATATACAAATGGTACTCCGATAGTTTTAAGTACAGATGATACATATACTATTAGATTTAATGATATAGAAAATGCTAAAACTCCCGAAGATATAATTTTAACTTTGGGTTATGAAGATAGATTTAAAACAAAAAGAATTATAGGTAAATATGAAACAGAAGGTTATTGTTATATAAAAGCACAAATTCCAAATAACTATAATCTTTTATTAGATACAACAAGTCATATTTCAAAACCCACACAGTGTTTATTATATAACCATTTAAATGTTATAGATACCACTACAGATTTAGAAGGAAATGTTTATTTATTAACAACAGACGGTCTTTATGCTACATCAAAAGAAGAAGACGACTTACCTAAACAAGTCGCTTTTTCAGTTCTTTAGAAACTCCTAAATGTTTTGGGTGTAGAAATGGTACAACATATGTTGGTGATATTAGTGGTATTTTTATTCTAATGGAAGACGGTAAAGTAAATTATTATAACATTTATAATGATGACGATTTATTTGGTATTGGGGACTATTTATATTCCGATGTTATGTACGAACTTCCTTTTTTCTATAATAAAGGTAATAAAGCGATAGATATTTCAATAGGTAGTCACCACGTATTAATATTACTCGATACCGGTGAAGTATGTACTACAGGCATAAATGAATTTGGTGAATTGGGGTTAGGAGATACTTTTTATAGAGACGATTTTGAAATTATACCAAATTTAACAAATGTAAAAAAAGTATTAGCTTGTAACGAAACTAGTTTATTTTTATTAGAAGATGGAACAGTATATGGTTCTGGAAAAAATAATTTTGGTGTTGTACCTACAGATGATATTATAGATATTGCAGATTGGTTCAATAACGAAATTATTACAACACCTACACAAATTTTATATACGTCTTCTTACGAATCGTTACCTATTATTAAAGATATTTTTGGTAGTACTGTTTATTATTTTGTAGATTATGATAATAATATATATGTTTGTGGTATTTTTGAAAATGGTTCTTACCCATTATATAAACATAACGCTAGTGTAATGCCCAATTTTATACAATTATCATCTGAATTAAATAATACAGATATAAACTTGGATAATTTTATATGGGATGTTAATCAAGTCTATCTTTTTAATGAAGAGAGAACAAAATTATATGTTAAAGGTTTAAATAAATATGGTACATTGGGTGTTGGTGATTGCTTACCTCGTCAAGAATTTACTTTAGTAGATGTTAATTGGGGTTCTCCTATTAAAAAATTAGAAACATTTAAAGATGAGTATGATCTAACATGTGCTTGTATTTTAACATTAGAAAACAATGATATGTATTTTTGGGGTTATATGAATGCGTTGAATTATAACGACGACCATAAGTACAATTTTGATGAAGTTTTAGGGTTAGGTGATATAGAACCTCTTGTTACAGCACCGATAAAAATTACTATGTTCGATGAAATAGCACCCATTCGAAATGTATATGGAACATCATTTCAAAATCACACGTCATATAACAAACCTTTATTTTTATTAGAAAACAATGAAATATATACAACGGGTAAATATCCAGAAGATATAGTATTATTAAGTACAGATATTAAAAATGTATTTGTTCACGATATGGCATATCATTATGTTCTTAAAACGGATGATAGCTTATGGCGAGAAAGCAGAGTAGATGGCGTATTTACAAAAATATTAGATAATGTAAAAAGTTTTAATCATTATCATTATGATAATATAGCTACAAACCATCGTTTTAGTAATGTAGTTGTTCTTAATACGGGCGAATTATATAGATGGGATGATACGTTTTATTATTATGAGAGACGTGGATTTGAGAATAGAAACATATCTTTTGGTACTCCAACTAAAATTGCCGATGATGTTATATCTCTTATATATAAACGAACTACTATTAGAGCAGATTATAATTACTTTTTTCAAACATCTAATTATGATGTTTATGCGTGGGGTGAAGATAATCAATACGGACAATTAGGTGTTGGTGTTACGGGCACTGTAAGTACTCCCATTAAAATGTCTGCTACGTTTACAAGTAAATTAATTGAAGTTATAAAAGACAATTATCAATCTTTTTTTATTTTTGAAAATGGCGATGTTTATGCCGCGGGCAGAAATACAAATGGCGAATTGGGTATAGGAACTTTATTGAACACGAGTATAGCAACTAGATTAGATTTGGATGAAATTAATTGTAAAGATTTAACAATCTATTTAGGTTGGAATACTTATTCTGTATCAATGAATACTACAGATAACAAAACATATAATTGGGGTCATGAATTATATGTATATAATCCATTAGAAACTTTTACTTATAATATAGCATCACCAATGCTTGTTATAGAAGACGAAGAAGTATTATATCAAGATTATGATTTATTAGTTACAAATTATGCTATATATAAAGATGCTAACAAAGTATTCGAAACAACAGACACACAAATAGAACGAATAATTCCTCAGTTTTCAGATTATATAGATAGAGATTCTTTTCTTTTTCAAACAACTAATGGCGATTATTACTTTTTTGGTTTATTGGGATTGTTTGAATATATGCACCCAGATTATTTAAACATTATAGCCAATACAGATATATGGAATTTATGGGACACACCCGGTTGTATAAAATTAGATATAACACAAATTCAAGAACCCATTAATAATATATTATATAATATATATAGCTATGGTTCAGAACATTCTGTTGTGTTGTATTTTATTACAGATACTAAAATATATATACAAGGAACAGTATATATGGGACAGTCGAATGGTTCTGATATAACTGCTTTAGATAATACAGATTATTATAACAACAATATACATTCTTGTTTACAACCCACACTTATTTTTGAAAATTCTGCGGGTTTTAAAATGGTTTGTGTTCTTGATGACGAAGTTTATATTATAACTAATACAAACGAGATGTTTTATAGAGGATATCCTCATATAAGATATAATGGTTGTTATGAATCGATAGAAACAGAAATAAATTATTATGACCGTATTTATTTAAATCATATATACTTTCCAACCAAATCTCCGTTGTCTGATTTTTTTAATAATAAATCATCAATACAAAATATTTTACACACAAAAACAGCAACATATTATATTTTAAACAGTGGAGATATTTATATAAATGGAATAATATATGATACAATAGTAGTACCAATAATAGAAGAAGGACCCGCATCGTAGGGGGTGTATATATGACAGTTTATAATGTTATAGAACCCGTGCTTGTAAGCAATATTAATTTAGAAAATATTACTAATATACATACAGATAATATATCAAAAAGTTTATTCATTACTATGTCGGACGGTACTGTTAAATTTTTAGGTGATATGTTTCATCATCAAGCTAGTGGTATGTTATTAAACCCAAATTTACATAGTTATAACTATGAATTCGATTATATAGATCCCGGCGACGGCGGTGGTGCTGTTCCTGCATCTTCCCCAACACTGTTTTATTATAATGAGTATGATGAAAATGAAATCAATCCAAAAACAAATTGGTTTTTACCACAACCTAATAAAATAGTAACAAATCCATATATTTTAAAAGAAAATGTTAGAAAAAAAATTACATTACAAACATTATATTCTCATGATAACATATACAGTATATCTATACCAGCAATACTTACCAAGGATAATAATTTATATATTGGTGGGAATTATACATATATTTTAGCTACTAATATGGATTTTTTTCCATACCAAGAATATCCATTTTTAAAAAATAAAATATTAGATATATGTCAAGTAATATATCAAGAAAGTTATTACACCTATATAGAAGAATACTTTATTTTAACAACAGATAATAAATTATATAAAGTAGATCAGAACATGAATCAATTAGTCGAATTATATACATTCGACAAAAAAATTACAAACATATATAATGGATATCGAGAACCTATTTTTTATATTAAAGATGAAGATAATATATTTTATATATTTGATATATATAAACTGTTTGATCAGGAACATGTGATAGATATAAATAATAATATGTTTTCTGATACGTGCTTAAACACACCAAATTTAACAAATGCAACATCATTAGAAAATATATTTTTATTAACAGAGTATAATGAAAATGTTTTTTATTATGGTGTAGTAAAAGATAAACAAATTTTCTTATGGAATATATACGAGGATAATATTATAACACATACGTTTTCTACTAAAATTAAAAAAATATCGACTACGCCATTTATAGCAAACACTCAATTTTTATTAACTAATGGAGAAGTGTATACAATTTCAGATACAAATGAAATGAAAGATATTACATATCCAGATAATGACAATTGGGTTGAGCTTAATTTTTATGTAAATGCCGGAACCCCAAATCCAACATATATGAGTTCTACACAAGTAGCAGTTATCAATAATATATATTTAACAGAGACATCTGAAGATTTTAATAATTTATTAGATGATTATACTTGTCAAGTTTGGGCTTCTTCTAATTATCCTGTTTCTGATGGATTTACATATTATAGCGAATCGAGAGATGTTATAGACCCACAATATATTTGGAGATCCGATGAAAATTCACAACAAAGTATATCTATATTTATACCAAATTTTCAATCTTTAGGTAATGTTAGATACTTAAAACTTGTCATAGATTTACCAGACGATTTCTGGTTACATCCACAGACTCTTGGTTATTTTGAAATATATACAGCAACAGATTCATTTGATTTTCCTTATTATAATATTTTCGATTATGCCAATCAAGAAGGATTTAATTGTAAATTTATTTACGAATATGATATATGGGAAGATATATCAAGAATATATCCAATTGTCGGGAACGGCGATTATACAGAATTGTATGACTAAAAATGTGAGGATAATACAATGTTTGATTCCGATGAGTTTGAATTTGAGCTTATTAATACACCTAGATGGTTAACTAATGTTAGTCAAACACATACGATTTTAGCGGATCAAGTTACAGAGATTCTTATAGAAAAAGTAAAAAAACAAAAACAAATATTTTATTATCTTCAATGTATTTATATATCACCATCTGGAGAAAAACATATTACTTTAGCTAGATATATAGATAAACAATTAATCATTCAAGAAAAAAATAGATTAATCAAATGGTTGGATGATCAAAAAGATATAGCAGAATTTAAATGTTTTCCTGAGAAGGTAACACAAAAAAATATAACTGCGAAACAATTTTATCTATAAAGGAGGAATACTTTATATGGGTGCATTAAATTATTTAACTGGAGATTCTTCCTTACTGTATATGTGTGAAGAGCTATCTAATGAATATTTTAATTATTTAAAAAAGAAAAATAAAACACTACCAATGAGTAGATGGTCTGAAAGAGAAAGACAATATCGTAGATGTTACAATACTTATGTAATTGTTTGTGTTGATTCAAAAAATAATCATCCATTAGGCCATTGTATTGTTTGTTTATATGATAGAGGAACTCGTGGTGTAATAGAAGAAATATTTGTAACAAATTATTTACGCACTAGAGGTATAGGTACAACACTAATGAATTTTGCTCTTATATGGTTAAATGAACAAAATGTTAAAACACCAGAAATGACTGTTAAATATGGTAATGAAGTAGTATTAAAATTTTGTAATAAATTTGATTTTACTCCAACGGATTATAAGCTTATTAGAAAATAGTCAAGACCGAGCAATAAACAATGCCCCCTTACTTGCCCGAAGGCAAGTAAAGATCTCAAGGGGGCATTGTTTATTTTTTTGTGTTTAATTAATAAAATACAACAACAATACAACTACTACAACTATTACATTTTCTGGTATAAAAAAGGACGTATAATTATTACAACAATAATAGTAATACAACAATTGTCNTTTTCGCATGGCACTGTTCCTCCTTTTATCCGAAGATACNGTCGAACTCCATATTAATCATACCAGAAATGAACTACATAAATTTTTGGTTCCATGTTTTGAAGTTCTATCACCTCCTTTAATGTTTCTTTAAATTCTTCACTAACTATAAAGTTAGGAAGTTCTTGTGTTTGTAATTGTAGTATGTCTTCTTTCAAACACCGTTTTGGGTCATATACAAACACACACTCCGCACAATTTTCCTCTATAGCAACACCTTCCTTTTTTTTCAACTCCTCTAAAAAAGTTAACCATTTAGGAAACATCTTTAATGGTTTTTTTACTAACACACCAACAGCAATTAATACACCATGTTTTCTACTATATTTTTTAGCCATCTTCATTCTTAACAGGTATCATATTAGAAAATTTTTTAATATATTTTTTAACCCTCTCCATTCTTTTTTCTATTTTAGATCTTTTGTTGGGTATGTATGACACTTCTGTTTCTTTCTCGAAACTATATTTAAATAAGTTATGATTTCGTTTCAAATTGATATTTCTTCTTATAGTTAAAACTCTAGCTACTTCTTCAAGAATTATCACATCCCTTTCTAATTTTGATACATCTCTTTTAATTTTTGGACAAAGAAAAGAAAAGATATTGTTTGAAAAAATATGTTCTTGCGATGTTGTAATATATATTGTATTTATACTCCTATATACATAAAACAACGCACCAGAATAGTTATATAATTTATCTATACTATAATTAATCGGTCTCACCCTCCTAGAAGAGATATATCCCAAAATAGAGAGTTTAATTTGCTTAATATTTTAATATGTGTTTTAGTTTTTTTACCTCTCCAATGTGCTTGCTAAATTTTGCAGGGATGAAAGCATTGAATTATATACATCATCCATGTCTTTTTCTGTTACTCCTTTTTCCACCAACCGTTCTACCAAAAATTGGCAATATCCTAAATTATGTAAAACTATACTAGAAAATTCTTGCCACGACCTTTCAAATTTATTTTTTGATAATACTTTTTCATCTTCTTCCGTGATTTTTAATTCTTCTAACCAATTATTTCTTTTCATTTTTCAACCTCCTTTATCTAACAACAACAAAAGAACCTATTGTAGTACGAAGTAAAGCTGCGAATATTTTATTCATAGAAAATTCTGTTATGTTTATATTTTCAAGAATCGGATACGCTCGAATTAAAGCATCTATATTTTTATATTCTGTCATCGTACTACAAATAGATTCTATATCTAATTCATATTCTTGTTCTTTTTTTCTTTCTACTTCTGTTAAATATTCGTATATGACTCGAATTGCAGACTCACTATAAAGATGCAGTAGTTGTTTATTCATCAACTCTTCTTTAAAAATACGATACGTGACTTTAATATACATCTTTTTCTTTTGTTTCTTCCTCCACTTCTTCTGTAATATTATCTGCAGATTCGTGTATAGTATGATGGGGAATTTCCGTTAGGCGTTTAGGTTTAGCTTTAGTATTTTCGCTTGTCATGCTATCACTTCCGTTTCTTTAATATTTGCTTTTTTGATTTTTTGAGCAAGTCTTATTTTATTATAACATTCCTGACATAAGAATTTATCAAAATTATCCCCAAATAGATAATATGTTGTTTCCATATCAAGGAGAACTTCGCATTTAAAACAAGTTTTAGTTTTATTGGACATGAAAACACCTCCACTAATATTATATATTTTCTCGATGTTTTAGTCGTCTAATATACTCTTCTCTGCTTTTAACATATAGTGCATGACAAGTTGTTAAACCATCCATAACATTGAAAAGACCCGCTACTTCTGAATTGGATGCTTCTGAAGTGTCGTAATGCATAGAAGCGTTTAACTTTGAAATTAATTCTATTAATTTTTTTGCTTCATGATCCATATTAATTAATGCGCCTGTTTTTAACTGCTTTACCATAGTATTTGTTAAAGAATCGAATGGAATAGGAAATAACTGACAAGAAGAGGCATCCATTATAAAGTTTCCTCCATTTCTTCTTTTAAGTCTGCAACACTTTTGGATCTAAAATATTCTCTATTTGGTCCATCTTGTACTTCCATAAAAAGCTTTCTACTATGTACAAATAACTCGTATGCACTATTGATGTGTTGTAGATATACATCTATAGATTCTTTTAATGCTTCAAAAGAACCGTCTACATCGTCGTCGTTCGAAGTATTAAAATCGTTGAAAACTTCTTCTAATTCTTTTGTTAGCGACATCATTTTTAAATAAGATCCGTCGCGAATATTTCTTAATATGCTTGGTGTTAATTTTAGTAAACGTCTTTCATTGAAACCGTTAACAAGAAATTCTATGGAATGTGTTGTTGTTACACTTTTTCTATTTCCCATTTAAACACCCCTTATCTAATATCCTCATTTCCTGTTTCTAATATAGCTTTCAGTCTATTTATTTTTTGTTTTTTAATTTCTTCCATTTTTTCTACAATATTTTCTTCTTCAAAAATAGTTTTAATTTGCTCTATCATGATTTCCATATCTGCCGTTTCTTCAATAATTTCATCTATAGCACCTTTTCGATCTCTTATAAAATGAGATATTGCTACAGCAAGTTCTGACGCTTCTTCCATTGCCATAAGAAGCTGAATGTTTGCTCCCCACTTCTCTATAGCTTCTCGATATATAGCAACGTTTTCTATTTCACTCATTATACAACACATCCTTTATACTATTTTTTCAACTATTTTTAAAGATTCAAAAATAGAATTTAACTGAACTAAAAATTTGGCAAATTGTACATATGTTTTTGAATGTTTAAACAAGACTTGTCCATTTCGTTCCCAATAAACAACATCGCCATATTTAATAAATACACCATTTTCACATTTTTCAATATATAGAACTTTATCATTTGTAGCTTCTTTAACTATCTTATCCCATAATTCATCTGTCATTGGCTCATGAAGAACATCATCATCTGATAGTTCTACATATTTGGACGGCATGGATATTGCATAATCTTTCTTATACCTCCCTCTAACCCAACTACTCCAATCGTGAGCATAGAAGCACCATGCTTCGCCTTCAATTAATGGTCTTGTTGCATAATACATGTCTGCTGCAAATTCGGATCTATACGGATTTGGTATGTTTATTAATTTAACAATTAATAAATCATTTATCTCATGAACAGCTACCTTAGCAAGTAACTCTTGTTTAGTTAATGTCATAATAAACTCTCCGTCTTAAATAGTATTTTCAATTAAACTATACAGCCACGTGATAGGATAGTATTCTAATTTTTCTACTATATCGTTCCATGTTATTTCTTCATCATGCCCCCAATATTTATTATATATATCAAATAATTCTATATCGTAATCTTCGGGTTTACCAACATCTCTAGAATATATGAAAGACTTATTATACTTTAATCTAACTGGGTCTATTTTATCACTATATTGCTCTATGAACCCATTAGATAAAGCTTGATACTTTGAAATGATATTCCAATTAAGTTTAACCATATGTCTTTTTAAAAACTTTTCTGTTAATTCGTATTTAACACCCAATCTCCCCCAATTAATTTTATCTGCATGATCTTCAATGAATCCTTTTGTTAACGGTTGATTCATTGAAATAATATCCCAATACCATTGCCTATCTCCTACATGTTTTATAATAAACCGTTCTGATACTTTTTGTTTGTGGAATATATTCATGAGCCTAAAACGTTTTAAATGCCTGTTAATAAAGTATTCTGAGGTTTTTTGATATTGTAACACTTCCCCCCATGGAAAATACTTTATATTATGTTCTATATCCAAATCCGTTAAAGGCTCTTTTCTTTTATGCATATACCAATTAAAAGCTTCCATATTTGTTTCTTCTGTTAACTTAACTAATATATTCGTTCTTTCAATATGAGAAGAACATTTATCTATTAGCTCATCCCATGTCATTGTAACGCCTTTATATTCTACGCTATTATTAAACTTTCGTCTTGTTGGATGCACTCTAAATCTAAAGTATGAAATAAACTCATCCGACATATGTTGATTAACAGATACTGAAAACCAATCTAAACTAGTTTCAAACTCTTCTATAAAACTTTCGGACAGTTTTTGATAAATAGGTATATCCGACCAACATAGCAAATCTTTATGATCCCGCATAAATTTTTCTGTTAATGTTTGTGTATAAGATACAACGTCCCAATATACTCTATCTTTGTATTTATCGAGTAAAGAATATTTAACGTTGTTTTTATTTTTTAAAACATTATAAAAGTCTAAATGTTCACCATACTGATCTATTTAAGCATTAGTAAGTTTAAACATTTTTGCTATATCGAACCAACCAACTTTATCTACATGTTTAATAAAAAACTCAATTGGAAATAAAGGTTTATATCTTTCTATTAGTTCCCGCCAATCGATACGATTCGCATATTTTTCAACAAATGCTTCTGAAAGTTTTACATGCTTTGATATTTCACACCAATCTACTTCGTCTTTATATTTTTCAATAAACGCTTCAGGTAATGCTGGAATAGAAGATATTTCAAACCAATTCCAATCTGGTGCTTTGTTTAATCTTGTTTCTAATTCTTCTAACTTTATAACCCGTCTATGATACAAATCATAAAATGTAATATCAGACATAGAAGTACCTCCTCGATATTATATTATCCATCAATATGAAAGGCATCATTATCAGCATCAACAACATATTTACGAAATGTTTGCCATACAATATCTGGCGCATGAAACAATTCTATATACAAATAATTATTTTCCACATCAAATGTTCTATAACTGTCCCCCCAATAAATAGGATCAGATGTTGCATAATGCGTATCTACATATTCTTCCAAGAACTTAACTAAAGCATCGAAGTTTTCTTTGCCTATGGCAGACGCATGTACGATATAGCTACTACTAGAACTATTAGATACAAAACCATTGCGAATCTTCATGATACACCTCCAGTTTTTGAAAAGAATAATATTATCTTTTTTATGACATACCATCTTTCTCCATACGATTATATCTTTCTTTGGCTGCGTTCAAATGTGCTTCTATTCGTTCAAAACTTTCTAAATAATCATTCGTCAAAATAGCCTTACACGCATATTCCATGATTTGAATGAAATGATAATCAATTTTAAAATTCGAATAATTTAAAGTTAACTCCTCGTCTTCTTTAAACGGCGGATTTTCAAATGAAAAAAGATTAGTCATTTTAAATAAACGCATCCTCTGCCATATAGAGAAGACCAAAAGCATCAATAAGATCGTCTTCTATATTAAATTTTTCAAAATCTTCTGTTTTCCATGACGTTGTATTTATATACGACGTATGTTGTCCATTAATCCATTGTCCTAAAATATATCTTTGTTCGTCCATATAATAGAGCTTAACATCAACATTATCGGATTTGAATTTTTCATAAAACGTTTCAACCCACTTTATAGGTGGAAATTCTGTAAAGAAATGCATACCCGATAATACATACTGTTGTGGATTTACATTAATTACAGATTCTTCTAAATCTAAAACAATTTCTAAATCTTTTGGTGGTAAAATACCTTCGTGATACGGTGGTACGTAAAATAAATATGTTATAGGTTCTGTATTAAAGAAATTAAATTGCTCAAACAAATCTTTATTTAAATACGCAGAACCCAAACGTCTTAACAGTTTTGGTCTAGCACATTCGATAGTTAGAATATTTTCGGATAAACAATACATTATATTAACNCCCTAACCATTATATTCTGAAAAGAATGTGAATTGTGGGTCACCGAATATTTGAACTAAAGCATACATTATACTTTCCTTATTTCGGCACACTTTTTTTATTTCTAATAATTCGTCTATTACAACATCTACAAACGGTGTTTTTTTAGCATCATCGTAGCACGAATTTATTTCCACGCCAAAGAAAATTGTATCATAAAATGTGTCAGAATCAGAATATGATAATATACTTGCATCTGGATATTTTGTTTTTAGTTGACTATATGTTTTTTCCAATATTCGTAATTTTTTGTCTATATGTTGTGCTCGAAATTCTTGTTTTTCACTTTCATCAAAATCCATTAAAGATATAATCGCATCAAAGAAATCATCTATAGGCCGCCGCCACCCCATTACAATGAAAGAAGATGTACTACTATTAGATACAAACCCTGTACGAATTTTCATTATATTATACGCCTCTATCTAATCTATATGTTCTAAGTAGATACTATTATCCGCACTATAATATACTTCTACATCAATCGGCAAGGAGAAAAACGATTCACCATCGTTACCTACACATTTTAGAGTCTCTTTTCGTATTTCACCAACATTGTTGCGAAATACAAGTCTAACACTCGCATTAGCCATTACCATATTATATATGGGAACACGACGAACATTATATGTATTAAGTTCTGCTTTCAGCACCTCTATATCTTCTGGTATATACAGATGAAAAAGTGTAGATGCTTTCGAATCAGGCGCAAAAACACCAATAAACAAAATAGCAAGCCCCACAATAATACTGTTTTTAATCTTCTTATTCATTGTTATTTCCTCCCATACTTTTTTAATTTTTTAAGTCCTTCTATAATCAAGTCGTCTTCCATATAGAAAATATCTTCCCCACACGTTTCTGTATACAGGATATGAATATTGGCGAGTATTTGCGCTAACCTCCAGTCTGGATTTTGTTTCCAAAACATTTCCAGTTCTTTTAATATGAGAGGTATACGATCTGGATTGCGCAAGGGAAATTCCTCCTTATTCCGGTTGTTCTATTATTAGTAATCTACCATCTTCTAACCGAAACATCTTAACAACTATTTCTTTAGACTTTACTTGCATTTCATTAATTAATACATCTAGACGTTCGCTCGATGTTAATGCCTTTGCTGGGATGAGAGTTGGTTCTGTAAAACAATTACTTAAATGTCTTTTAACTTCCTTTAAAATTTCTCCAAGTTTATTAAGTCCGTAACCTGTATTAATATCTACACCCCAATACTTATCATTCCAACTATTTTTCTCAACAAGTAAATAATCTGGTGTATTCAAAAGTTTATCTAACAGCTCTACATTCTGTGAAAATTTTGCATATACACCATCAAACATAACATTATATTTTATATTATTCCAATCTGTTTTAATTCTACATTTTTTACCCAACATTTTAGCTTTAGCTGGTGTGGGTGCATTAATAATTTTTTCCCGCATAACAGGATCTGTTGTTTTGCTTGCTTGGAAATAGTGTTCCACTGTTGGATAATAAACACCATTTAATATAAATGGACTTGGATAGAAATTACTAAGAAAATGCAATTCACCTCTAAATGAACTTTCCCACGCCATGTTTTATTACCTCTTTTCTTAATATTCAATTCTTGCGTATAACCCGGCTATAATCCCCCACAGGCCCCGATGTTACTATCCCAAACCCGTACTACCGAAACCACCTTCACCACGTTCTGTTTCGCTTAATTCTTCCGAAATTAACCAATTACATTTATATACTGGACATAAAATAAGTTGTGCTATTTTTTGTAATTTCCCATAATAATAATCTTCATTGGAAAAATTTATAATAATTACTCCAAGTTCTCCACGATAATCGCTATCAATAGTACCTGGAGTATTTAACACAGTAATACCTTCTTTTAACGCCAAACCGCTTTTAGGTCTTACTTGAAATTCCATATCTCCTATACGTGGTAGTTCTACTTTTAAACCTAACTTAATTAAACCCCAAGACTTACTATATATAACACCATCTTCAATTGTATATAAATCCATACCAGAAGATCCTTCTGTAGCATATTTAGGAATTGTGGCGAGTGGGTGTGTTTTTACAATTTTAATTCCATAAATATTTGTCATTCCACTTCTCCCCCATAAAGAAAAGTATTTACAAACTTTTTTAGTTCTTCTAGATCGTGATAGAAACCAGAGTAGGATCCAAACAAAATAATATTACTATAAGACATACTGTAATTAGATTCGAGATATTGAATGAAATCGAAATTGTCCATAAACGTAGTTGCAAGAAGATAATTTTTATAAACATCGCATTTCCAGTCTTGAGTTCTTGCAAAATCTAAAACATCCTGTATTCTATCTTTATTTAAAAACTCTTGGGTGAAATTTAGAGAAGCGA
>JGI24712J26585_10001488_pt1 | contig 19945 bp, 18 predicted proteins | sample BioPla3DNA2_FD_26585 | JGI IMG/M metagenome (IMG submission 26585) | reverse complement strand
TACCATATAACCTCGATTTGATCTTGATTTTTAAGGGGTTTTACGGGTTTCATTGAACAAAGTCCCAGCGCAGATGGCTGGGACTTTGTCTACAGTCTGAGGGACGGAGCTTGGCTCCGTCCCTTTTACTATCGGGACAGATTTGTCCCGGTAGCTTTTTTTCATCAAGCAAGGAATAAAGGTTCGTTTATTAAAAGGTTTTTTGCGGTACAATGATAGTAACCTTGGAAGGAGGTTATCTCATGAAAAAATTAACCGCATTACTTTTATCCCTGCTCATGCTCCTGTCCCTTAACACAGGGTTTGCAGGCGAAACCACGCCCATTAACATCGGCGGGCTGAAAGGTCCCACCACCATGGGCCTTGTGAAACTATTGTCCGATAACAAAAACAACAAAACCCCCATCCCCTACAACTTTACCATGGCGACTACCGCCGACGAACTAATACCCCGCCTGCTACAAGGCGAGTTTGATTTGCTGTCCGTTCCCGCCAACCTTGCATCGGTGCTGTATAATAAGTCCGAGGGCAAGGTGAAGGTGGTGGCGGTGGGCGTGTTGGGCGTTTTGTACATCGTCGAAAAGGGCGATAGCGTTCAGAGCTTGGAAGACTTAAAGGGCAAGACCCTTTACGCCACCGGCAAAAACACCACCCCCGAATATGCCCTTCGTACCATTTTATCCGCAAACGGTATTGACTTTGATAAGGATCTAACCATTGAGTGGGTCAGCGAGCCCACCGAGGCGGTAGCCAAGTTATCCCAGCAGGAAGGGGGCATCGCCATGCTGCCCCAGCCCTTCGTCACGGTAGCCCAAAAGCAGGTGGAAGGACTGCGTGTGGCGCTTAGCCTCGAAGAAGAGTGGAACAAGCAGGAAAACGCCGGCCGCCTGGTAACGGCAGTGGCGCTTGCTCATGAAAATTTTGTAAACGCCCGGCCCGATGCCTTGGCGCAGTTCTTAAAAGACTATGAAGCAAGCGTCGCCTTCGCCAACGAGCAGGTGGAAGAAGCCGCCCTCTTAGTGGAAGAATACGGTATTGTCAAAGCGCCCATTGCCAAGGAAGCCCTGCCCTATACCAACTTAGTTTGCATCACGGGCATCGAGATGCAAACCGCCTTGGAAGGTTATCTAAGCGTCTTGTTTGCCCACAACCCCGCCGCCGTCGGCGGAGAAATGCCCGGAGAAGATTTCTATTATTTGGCAAAATAAACTTTAAAGGAAGACTATGCAAGCAAAGCTAAGCAAAAAATTTGTCGCTGTCGCCTGCGCCCTGCTTTTGTGGCAGGGTGCGGCGACTTTGCTTAAACAACCCCTGCTGTTAGCTTCCCCCTACCAAGTGGGGGTACGTTTGCTTGCGCTTGTCAGGACCCAAGATTTTTGGCTGCGCATTTTGCAAAGCGCCGGACGCATCAGCTCAGGGCTTATGCTTGGCATTGGTATTGGCGTATTGTTTGCCGCACTTGCTGCCCGTTCATCGGCGCTGCAAACGCTGTTTGAGCCCTACTTTTCGGTTCTCAAGTCCATCCCCGTGGCTTCGTTTATCATTTTAGCCCTCATGTGGCTGCGGGCCAGGCAGCTATCCACCCTGATAAGCATGATGGTGGTGCTGCCGCTCATTTACTTTAACGCCCTGCAAGGTTTTCTTGCGCCGGACAAGCAACTGCTTGAAATGGCACGGGTGTTTCATTTTTCATATGTTGATAGCCTGCGCCTCATCCGCCTACCGGCGCTGCTGCCCTTTTTGCGGGGTGCGCTGCAATCAGCGGTAGGCATGGCTTGGAAATCGGGCATTGCTGCGGAAGTCATCGGGCTGCCCGACGGCACCATCGGAGAAAAGCTGTACGATGCCAAGATTTATTTAAGCACGGCCGATTTATTCGCATGGACTGCCGTGTTAATCCTGCTGTCGGCCATATTTGAAAAGCTATTCCTGTATATCGCCGACCGCCTGATGAAGGGGAGGATATAATATGCGCAAGTTTTCCGATGTTGTAGTCAGCGGCCTCTCCGTTTCCTTTGAAAATAAGCGGGTTCTCCAGAACTTTTCCCATACCTTTAAGGCTTCCTCCGTTACCTGTCTGATGGGCGCTTCGGGCATTGGCAAAACCACCCTGTTTCGGGTGTTGTTAGGCCTCATAAAACCTCAGCAAGGTAGTATCACGGGATTGCCCCTGCGCATCGCCGCCGTCTTTCAAGAGGATAGGCTAATCGAGTACGTTAGCGCCGTTGAAAATATCTTGCCTGCTCTGCGCAACACCACTTTTGACGATTTTGTTGAGCTATTTTGCGCCATAAAGCCACTTTTGTATATAAAAAACCCTCTTTTTTCAAAAAAAATGGGTTTGAACATGGGCCCCTCCGCCACTCGCAACGGTTTTGCCGCTAACGAAACGCCCACAACTACAGACTTTCCCCACATAACCGCCGAAAAAATCGAAGATATGCCAAATGTTTTGGGTGATAAAACCACTTTTTCTGAATTTCAACCCAATATCGAAGCGCCTTCCTCCACTTGTGACGCTCTCTCTTCTATGGAAACCACGGATATGGGCGGCACCCTCACCAACACGCTTAATTTCGACCTAAAACCCCACCAATTCCCCACTAAGGCGAAAAAACTAAGCAATAAACATAAAATTTTGCTCATCCAACACCACTTGGCCGTTCTCGGCCTGTCAAAAGAAGACAGCCTTGTCCCCGTTTCCACCCTGTCGGGCGGCATGCGGCGGCGTGTGGCGCTTGTAAGGGCTATGCTGGCAGACGCTCCCCTTATTCTCTTGGATGAAGCCTTTAAGGGGCTGGATAAGCGCAACCGCCGCACCGCTATCCGGTACACACAGCTTATGCGCCGGGGCGCTACCCTCATTTATTCCACCCACGAACAGGAGGTCGCACAGGAAATGCAAGGAGAGATGCTCACCTTGGACAACGGACAAAAACCGCTCGCCGTCATTTCGGCCAAAGTTATCAAAGGCAAAGGACTTGGCCGCACTTTAGGTTTCCCAACAGCTAACCTATGCGTTAACGGCAATCCCCCGCCCTTGAAACTGGGCGTTTATGCCGTGATGACAGAACTACCAAGCGGAAAAAGGCTGCCCGCCGTCCTGAACCAAGGTAAACACCCCACCCTGCCCGAGGGTGAAAAAACCGTAGAGGTACATATACCAAACTTTGAAGGCAACCTCTACGGACAACGCCTCACCATTGAATACCGACACTTCCTGCGCCCTGAAATTACCTTCCCGTCCAAAGAAGCCCTGTCCTTACAGTTGCAAAAAGATGTGGACGCCGCCCTTTTGTTTTTGGAGGAAAGCCTATGAACCAAGAAACCCTTTATGCTATCCAAAACTTGGAACAAAACCTGCTCGCCTTAAGCCAAGGGGTAAGCGACCCTGTCAGCCTTTTTTCAAACGCCGCCGCCCTTTTATGGCAAAGCCTTGACAACATCAACTGGGCGGGCTTTTACCGCCTGATAGGGGATGAGCTCATCCTGTATCCCTTTCAAGGCAAGCCCGCTTGCACGCACATTCCCTTAGGCAAAGGCGTATGCGGAACGGCCGCTGCGGAAAACCGCACCATTGTCGTACCCGATGTGCATCTTTTTCCCGGACACATTGTATGTGACGAGGCTTCCCGCTCGGAAATTGTTATTCCTCTGCGTGTAAACGGCACAGTCCACGGGGTGCTGGATATCGATAGCCCCGTACTCAACCGCTTTACACGGGAAGACCAAAAGTATTTGGAAGGTTTTACAAGAACCCTTGAAAAATTATTGAATTAGGAAAAACGGGCGCCACTTTTTACAAAATAGCCGTTGTAATTTCGGCTATTTTATTATATACTTTTTTCCAATCGGGCTTAGCGCCAACGTATATTTCTTTGGGGCAGCTCACACCATTTAAGGAGGTTTCCCATGTTAATTGTCGTATATGTCTTTTCAGCGCTGATTATTGCTCTGGCCTTTTTCTATGCCTATCAACTGATTCAGTGGGTCAAGCAGCAAAAGAACGAAAACGCTGAGGTTGCCCGCATCGCGGGACTTATTCGCTCAGGCGCCGATGCCTTTATGCGCAAAGAATACCTGATCCTTGCCCTGTTTGCCGGAGTAATGGCCGTTCTTATTTTCCTGTTCCTTCCCCGTCCCGTTTGGATACAAGAAAGTATCGGTAAAAACCTGCAGATGGCTATTTGCTACATTCTGGGTACAATCTTTAGCGCCGTTGCCGGCAAAATCGGTATTTTTGTCGCGGCGCTGGCCAACGCTCGCTGTGCCGAGGCCGCCCAAGAAGACATTAAACCCGCTTTCCTCATAGGTTTCCGCGGCGGCGCCGTCATGGGCCTTGTGGTGGTTGCCCTATGCCTGCTTGGTGTTATGGGCGTTATGATTTTTGTGGGCGACGCAAGCGTCCTGCTTTCTTTCTCCTTTGGCGCAAGCTCGCTTGCCCTGTTTGCCAAGGCCGGTGGCGGCATTTTCACCAAGACCGCCGACGTAAGCGCAGACCTTGCCGGTAAAGTGGAACTTGGCATCCCCGAAGACGATCCCCGCAACCCCGCTGTTATCGCCGACAACGTGGGCGACAATGTGGGCGACGTAGCCGGTATGGGCGCAGACCTGTTCGACTCAAACGTCGCCACCATGGCGGCTGCCTTAGTCATGGCCACTGCTACAGGCATGAGCGCAAAAAGCCCTGCCATGGTCTTTTGCTACGCGGCCCTTGGCCTGCTGGCCAGCATCGCAGGCATTTACCTTTGCGATATTAAAGAGGGCGGCTCACCCACCAAAGCGCTGAACATGTCCACCTATACCGCAACGGGCATTTTCCTTGCGCTCACCGCCCTTGCCACCTTGATTTTCGGTTTTGAGTGGCGTTACTGGGCGGCAAGCGCCGTTGGCCTTTTGGTTGGCGTTGTAATCGGCCTTGCCACCAACTTCTTCACCGACGATAATATGCCTATTGTACGCAAGGTAGCCAAAGCTTCGGCTGCCGGCCCGGCCTTTACCATCCTATCGGGCGTTAGCTACGGCTTCCTGTCTGCCCTGCCTTCCATGATTGGCATTGCCCTTTCCGCCTTGATTGCCCACCGCTTAGGCGGCATGTTCGGCATCGCCATGGCGGCGGTCGGTATGTTGTCCATCGTGGGCACCATCATTTCAAACGATGCCTACGGCCCTATTGTGGATAATGCCCGCGGCCTTGCCGAAATGGGGGGCCTAGGTGAAGATGCTATCCGTGTGGCCGATGAATTAGACTCCGCCGGCAACACCGTCAAGGCCGTGACCAAGGGCTTTGCCGTCGGCGCTGCGGGGCTTACGGTTATCAGCCTGCTTGGCGCTTTCCTTGAAGAAGTCAACGAAGTTATTATCAGATTGGGCGGCACGGTAGAGCATCTCATCAAAGGCTTCGACATTATGGACCCCTCCGTATTCTTCGGCGTTTTGGTGGGAGCTGCCATTCCCGCCGTATTTAGCGCCATGCTCATTCTGGGCGTTGATAAGAACGCTCAACGTATGATTGCTGAAATTCGCCGTCAATTTACGGAAATCGAAGGCTTGGCAGAAGGTAAAGAAGGTGTAGAGCCCGACTATAACCGCTGTATTGACATCGCTACCACCGGCGCTTTAAGAGAGTTAATTCCCGCCGGTCTAATCGCTATTGTCGCCACCATTTTGGTGGGCTTTATCGGCGGCGTTCCCGCCATCGGCGGCTACCTGCTTGGCAATATTGCCGTAGGCCTTTTGCTGGCCCTCTTCCTGTCCAACTCCGGCGGCATTTGGGACAACAGCAAAAAGTACGTGGAAGCCGGTAACGAAGGCGGCAGAGGCTCGGATGCCCACAAAGCGGCAGTCATTGGCGATACGGTAGGCGACCCCTTCAAGGACACCGCAGGCCCCTCCATCAACACCCAAATTACCGTGGTCAGCTTGGTTGCCAGTCTGTTAGCGCAGGTGTTTGTGTCTATACATCTGTTCTGATAAAATACAGCAAAGGAACAATGATGCGCCTACAAGCGGCTACATATCCTTGAAATATTTTGCTATAATAAAGCCCCTTGGAATCTTTCCATGGGGCTTTTCTATTTGTGATAACAAGGAGCAAGAATGAACACCCTAAAAGACAAAGCCACTTTCAAACAAGCCTTCATCGACACCCTGCCCGTCATGAGCGGGTACCTGATCATGGGTGCCGGCTTCGGCATGGTCATGAACAGCTACGGCTACCCGCCTTACCTGTCCACGCTCATGGCGGTGTGCATTTACGCAGGCGCCATGCAGTATGTGGGCGCCAACCTTTTATTTACAGGAGTTTCCCTTTTCTCGGTGGCGCTTACCACCTTTATTGTCAACGCCCGCCATATTTTTTACGGGCTAACAATGCTTGAACAATATAAAAAGGCAGGCAAGGAAAAGCCTTACCTTTATTTTGGCCTGACCGATGAAACCTACACCCTGCTCAGCCGTCCGCTGTCGGTCAAAAATAAGCGGGCGTACCGGTTTTATGTAACCATTCTCAACCACAGCTACTGGATAGCGGGCTGCACCTTGGGCGCCCTGCTTGGCAGCGCCTTTCCCCAAGTAAGGGGAGCGGACTTTGCCTTAACCGCGCTGTTTGTGGTTGCCTTAGTGCAGAGCCTTGAATTTCACAAGCGCAATGACCTGCCTGCCCTCATCGGCGCTGGCGCAACGCTATTATCCTTATTGATATTTGGCAAAGACAATTTCTTATTGCCCGCTATGGGCGTCATTGTCGCGCTTTTACTCCTGCTACCTGAAAAGGAGGCGAAGGCATGACAACGCACACCTATCTTGCCATCGCCATGATTGCCTTGGTGACCGCATTGCTTCGCTTCCTGCCCGCCCTTCTTTTTTCCAGAATGGAACGTACGCCCCGCTTTGTTATCCGTCTGGGTCAGGATTTGCCCAAGGCCGCCCTTGGTATGTTAGTGGTTTATTGCCTAAAAGATTTGGATTTTACGTCGCTGCAAGGCTACCTTCCCGCCACCGTCGCCTGTGTGCTTGCCGTTTTCAGCTACGCCACGAAAAAAAGCAGCCTTTTTTCCGTGCTGCTTTCAACAATTGCTTATATGCTTATAATGAACCTGTTTTTTTAATCGGTTCGGTACACAACCACCGTAACACAGTCCTGCTGCGCCTTGGCCGAAAGCCGGATAGCATAAGGCATTTGGTTGGTAAAAGCCAAATCGGAAAAGTTGCCCACGGCGCTGTCCAGCCACAGGGGCGCGTAAGGCACGCCGTAGGACGAGTGCAATTCCCACTTGTCTACACAGACGGGTAACTGGGCAACCGCAAGCAACAACGTAGTAGATACTTGGCAAACCCCGCCGCCGTAGCCGCTGCCATCTTGGCTGATGTTGGGCGCAAGCAAATAGCCGTTGCTCTTTCGATAGGGAGCGCAATAGGCGTTAAAAGAAAAACTGCCCGCAGGTTCAATCATTACATTGTCTATGCGCCTTGCCGATTCGTGAATGTTAAACACCCGGTTGTCATGCAGGCGCCTGCCGGTATCCTTATTCCAAAAGGTGGTAAAAGCGGCAATCGCTTCTCCGGGCAAGGCGTCTTCAGGTTTTGGAAAGGGAGTATATTCAAAGGCGCTGTTTTGCAGGATACTTTTGCCCTGCCAGATATTAACATCCGCCGTTTGTCCCTGAACATTATGAACAGCCACCACGTCACCCGGCAAAAGCACACTGGGCACAACACCCTCCGTCGCCAGCATGGCCGGCAGCTTCATCACCGCAAGCCCCGACTGCCTGGTGGTACCCGGGATAGGGTGCTTGTAAGCGTTAAGCGGCCGGTAGCGGCGCAGCCACTCCACATACGCATAGCCCTTGGAGTTGCCTTTTTGGCACAGCGCCCATTCACCATCCACCCGGAGAACGGCCACTGTTTCATCTTCGATAATTTGCACAACCTTACGCCCTTCCTTGGACGGGGTTTTACGAAGGTGAAAATTTATGTTGGCTGTGGCATAGTAGTTAATTTTGCCCTGCCCCAAAACGCAGACAGAGCATAGAAGTATCATCGTCAAAATAAGTGTTGGTAATCGTTTCATGTTCATCCTCCACCCGACCATTTTATCCAGCGGCAAGGGATCTGTCAAATCAATTCTGAGCCATCACAAATACGACGGCACCGCTTGAATAAATCCGGGTTCGTTACGGCTTTAAGCAACAATTTTTGAAACATCAGCAAAAAATATACATACAAAAAGAAGCCGCCCGATTGGACGGCTCCTTTGGCCATATACAGAATTTAGGTTGTTAAGGGCTTCGCGTTATCAATAGGGATAATCTTGCCCTTGGTCTGGATGCGGTTCCAGACGATAACTGCGGCAATCAAGCCAATACCGATCATGTCGGTATACAGGCCCGGGTCTATCAACATCAGACCACCTGCCAGCGCCATCAGCTGCTGGATAATGTTGAGCCTGGACATGTAGAACTTCTGCATGAACATGGCGACACCATACATACCCAGCAGGGCAGTAGCCATCACGCGCAGAATAGTGTACCACGCGGCGTTAACCATCAGCAGCTGGGGGCTGAAGATGAACATATAGGGAATCAGGAAAGCGGCGATAGCCAGGCGAGTAGCCTCAAAGCCTGTCTTGATGGGGTCAGCCTTGGCTATAGCCGCGCCAGCCATGGCTGCCAGACAGACAGGCGGCGTAATATCCGCCACGATGCCAAAGTAGAAAGTAAACATATGGGCGGGCAGCTTCACATAGCCATCGCCCAGGGCAGACAGGCCTTCTACCAATTCCGGCAGGGCGACAGCCATGGCCTTGATAACCACCGGCGCCATAACGGACGAGGTGATAATATAGTTGGCCGTGGTGGGCACACCCATGCCCAGGATAATGGAAGTAATCATCGTGAAGAAAAGCAGCAGCATCAAATGGCCGCCGGCCAGCTTGGCAAAGCCATCGCCGATACGGGCGCCAATGCCCGTTACGGTAATAACACCGGACACGATACCGGAAGTACCGCAAGCCAAGGCAACGCTCAGCACGCCGCGGGCGCCTGTTTCCAGGCACTCCAAAAAATCCCTGCCCTTGAGTCCCGTGCGTTGTTCAAGAACGGTCTCGATGCTCCTGTCGTTGGGCACAAGCAAATCCAGCAGTGTTTTTACATACCCGATAACGGCAGCCACCGCAATACCGATGAGGGCGGCGAAAGCGGGGGTCAGGCTGGTGCCGACAAGAACATAGATGATAATCAGCAGCGGCGCCATCAAATGACCGCGCTCGGCCATAAGGGTACGCACCTTGGGCAACTGGTCCTTGGGCAGGCCCATCAGATTATGCTTTTTGCTTTCAAGGTCTACAATCAACAAAATGCCGGCGAAATACAGCATCGCGGGAATGACGGCGGCTTTGATGATTTGGGCATAGGGAAGGCCAATCGAGTCCACCATCAGGAAGGCGGCGGCGCCCATGACAGGCGGCATAATCTGCCCGCCGGTTGAGGCGGAAGCCTCTACCGCGCCGGCGAACTGAGGCCGGTAGCCCATCTTTTTCATCATGGGAATAGTAAAAGAACCGGTACCCACGGTGTTGGCCACCGAGGAGCCCGACACAGTGCCCATCAGGGCGGAGGAAATAACCGCCACCTTGGCGGGGCCGCCGCGGGAAGCGCCGGCAAGGGCGTTGGCCAGGTCGATAAAGAACTCGCCAACGCCTGTCTTTTCAAGGAAAGCGCCAAAGAGCATAAACAGGAAGATAAAGGTGGTACAGGCGCCGATGGCCGTGCCGAAGACACCCTCCTGGTCGTACCATAGATGCTCCACAATGCGCTTCCAGGAGTTGCCGGATTTGAGGAAGCCCGGCATATATTTACCGAAAAGGGCAACGAGAATAAAGACACTCGCAATGATGACGATGGGCAGACCCACTACTCGGCGGGTGGCTTCCAGTAATAGTACAATGCCAATAATGGCAAGAATACGCTCATAGTCCTGCAGGCGCAATCTCGCGTTCAGGTTCTTCAGGTTTATCACCTGATACATACATACCCCGAAGGCAATGACCGCCAAAGCCACGTCGTACCAGGGGATGGTGTCTTTGCGCATAGACTTTTTCGCCGGATATAAAAGAAAGGCCAGCAGCATAACAAAACCCAGGTGCAAGGGGCGGATGTAAGGCAGGGGATTAAAGGTATGGTACAGTTGAATGAGTGAAAAAAGAATGGCAAGAACAGCGATAATGGTGCCCCGATAATCGGACAGCCTGCGGTAGGTGCTTTCGCGATCATACTTGAGCATGATTTCATCAAGCTCTTTTTGCATGTCCGCGTCGACCTCTCCCGCCGTCGCCACAACAGGTTCTTCTTCTACAACTGCCGGGTCTTTTAGGTTGTCTGTCATGTTAAACTCCTTCTACCGTGTAAAAGGAGGCGTCCGGTTCACGGACGCCTCCATGCCGGTGAACTTATTTCAGCCGGGAGACCTCGGGGATCTCCACGCCGATTTCAGCGTAGTACTTGGCTGCGCCGGGATGGATGGGGCAGGGGATGCCCAGCACGGCGAATTCAGGATTCAGTTCCTTGGCTTTATCGTGGGTGACATCGTCCTTCTTTTCGAAGAGGATTTTGGTCAGGTTGTATACCAGATCCTCATCCATGTCCTTGGATACGATAAGGGTGGCGGTGATGGCGGGAACGACAGTGTCTTCCGTAAGGCCGGTGTAGGTGCCCTTGGGAATGGTAACATCGATGTAGAAGGGATACTTGCCCTTGAGGGCGGCATCCTGCTCGGCGTCCAGGGTGAGCAGACGGACGGGGCGCTTCAAGTCGGCGGAGATGATGCCGGTGTTGGGCACGCCCGCGACGACGAAGAAAGCATCCAGCTGCATGTTCTGGAAGGAGTCGCTGGATTCGCCGAAGCTCTGCCAGTACTCTTCAATATTGTCCACAGAGAGACCGGCGCATTCCAACACCTGTACGGCGTTGATGGAAGTTCCGGAACCGGGGGCGCCGATAGAAACTCTCTTGTCCCTTAAGTCTTTGACGTTTTTGATATCAGAATCGGCCGCTACGCCCAGCTGCACAGCTTCGGGGTAGAGAGCGGCAATGGCGTAGAAGCCATCGAACTTTTCGCCTTGGAAATGCTCGGGGTCGGCATTGTAGGCGTAGGAGATGGTGTCGTTCTGAGACCAACCCAGCTGGAACTCGCCTTCGCAGATAGAGATAATGTTGACCTTGGAGGCGCCGGTGGGCTGCGCCGCTACTTCGTAGCCTTCAAGGTTGTTGTTCCACAGTGTCGCGATTTCGGAACCAAAGGCATAGTAGGTGCCGCTGGTGCCGCCGGTACCCATGGTGAGTACCTCTTTGGCCAACGAAGTAGTGAGGGACAACGTTAGAACCAGTGCAATTAGGATAGCAAAAAGTTTTTTCATGTGATATTCCTCCATATTTATTTTGTCGGACGCATCCGAGTTACCAATAGTATTGTACTATATCCTAGCGAAATATGCAAGTGCCCAACACATTCTTTTCTTTATTTAACAAAATAAGGGTATTATTTATTGTTATTTGCATATAAAAAGATATGGATAAGCTGATAACAAGGGGCATGGCGCCTATCCCAAGCACGCCCTTAAATGTTGAATGAAATAAGGGAATAACCTTAAGTGTTGATTTTTCCCTTAAAATTCGCTCATTTTAAGGGAAAGAACAACAATAAAGGGCAAGCGCCTATTTGGCTTTGGATACGCTAAAGAAACCGGAAACGGCGCGGAGGGTTTTATATGTCGTCAAAAAACATATAAAAAGTATAGTGGCCGCCGACCCTGTCGGTTTCGGCGGCCATGAAAATCAAGACATAACAACAGAATTCGGGCTGCGTTGCCTTAAATCACTTGAGGTGATTAGCAAAGAAATCCGCAGCGCTCTGGGCCACATGTTTGCGTACAGCGTCACCTTCACTATAGAAGCCATAACCATGGCCTTCACCGGTGGCATCTATTACTTCAACATTGAAAACAGCTTTCACATGCTCGATGGTTTCAGCAGAAATAACTTCATCGTCAGTTGCCCAAATGACGGACACGGGTCCTGAATATTTTTCCTTGGCAGCGGAAGCCACGTCTTCATAAAGAAGCAAATCTTCAAAGAACTGTTTGCTCAGTTCCTGAACCTGCCCATATATGGTAGTATAGACAATAAAGCCTTCCTTTTCAGCCACCGCGCGCATTTCTTCAAAGGAATCCGCGTCACCTAAAATCTGATTGCCCGCTTGAGTGGCCGGAGCCAGCAAGCAGATCGCATCGGGAGTTGCGCCTTCGGCAACCATTTCCAACGCGATACGGCCGCCCATGCTGTAACCAAACAAGCCGATCTTGGTTACATGATAGTTGGCTTTCATGTACTCTATCGCGGCAACGACATCCGCTTTCATATTGCTTTGGCAATTCATCTGAAAGCTCTCGGTACTTTCACCACATCCAGGAAAGTCCATACGGACAGTAGCAATACCCTGTGCAGCCAACGCGTCCGCTACAACAGCAAAACCCACATTTTCCTCACGGCTGCCACCATGACCGTGAATGAGCACAACCAAAGGATAACTTTCTACACCATCGGGAACAACAACTGTAGCAGGTATCTGCACGCCACGGGACTCATAGCTTAGTACAACAGGCTCCGCAACAGCACATACGTTCAGGCTCATCGCCAGTATCAGGGATAGTAGAATTACAACAATCTTTTTCATTAGTACACCTCTCCTTTCGTTTGTTTCGTTTTTGTACGCTAATCATATCACGCCCCTTATATCAATGGCAATCATTTTTTTCTTATACAAAAATGTCCTTGATCTTAGATTTGGCTTTGGTTTAGCGATTACAATAAAGCAATTATGAAAGAGGATTGATTCTATCAAAAAGAGAGGAAGTTAGAACAGTACAATCAAAAACCCCGCATCGTCATTATCAAACCGATTGCGGGATTTTTGTTTGCGTTTGTATCCTTTTTTACTTTCTACCTGCCTGGTTACAGGAGAGAACGCCCAGGTTACTCGATTCTTTTGGGCTTCCAGCCGCTTAGCTTTCTTACCCAGTTTCTCTTTGGGGATGAATTTTTTCAATTGATTCACTTCCTTTTTTGTTTAATAACTCCCTGCTGACAGGGCGGCAGGGAGCTTGCAACACGGATTCTTTGCTACAGGCAAATGCCCTCACCTGATGCCATAGTGTTCAATCACATAGTCCATGTCCTTGTCGCCTCTGCCTGAAAGGTTGATGAGGATAGAACCCTTGCCCATTTCTTTGGCTAATTTCATGGCGTAGGCGACGGCATGGGCGCTTTCAAGCGCCGGGATAATCCCTTCCATGCGGGAAAGCGTGAAGAAGGCGTCGATGGTTTCTTCATCGCCAATCACATCGTACTTGACCCTTCCCAAGTCCATCAGGAAAGCATGTTCGGGGCCGCTGGACGGATAATCAAGGCCGCTGGCTACCGAATAAACGGGGGCCGGCTCGCCGTTGGCGTCTTTGAGCATAATGCTGTTAAAGCCGTGCATGATGCCTTCTTCGCCATAGGTGAGGCTGGCGGCATGGTCGCCAAGCGCAGGGCCCCTGCCCAGCGGCTCAACGCCAATCAGCTTGACAGGGTCGTTGAGGAAGCCGGAAAAAATACCGATGGAGTTGGATCCGCCGCCGATGCAGGCCACAACCACGTCGGGCAGCTCTCCGGTCATGTTCAGGTACTGCTCCCTGGCTTCAACGCCCACCACGGCCTGAAAGTCACGCACCATCATCGGGAAGGGATGAGGCCCCATCACGGAACCGATGCAATAGATGGCATCCTTATACTCCTTGGCATAGGCTTCAAACGCGGCGTCCACCGCCTCTTTCAGGGTGGCCAAACCTTGGGTTACCTCAATGACCCGCGCGCCCAAGATTTTCATCCGGGCAACGTTGGGCGCCTGCTTTTTAATATCAACGGCGCCCATGTAAATATCGCACTCCAAACCAAAATAGGCGGCGGCGGTGGCAAGGGCGACGCCATGCTGGCCGGCGCCCGTTTCCCCAATGACCTTTTTCTTGCCCATATACTGGGCCAAAAGCACCTCGCCCATGCAGTGGTTCAGCTTGTGCGCCCCCGTGTGGTTCAGGTCTTCCCGCTTGACATAGAGCTGAACGCCGTTTCCGGCGATGTCGGACAAGCGCTGCAAGTGGGAAATGGGCGTGGGCCTTCCCTGAAACTCCTGACGGATGCGGCGCAGCTCGGCGATGAACTTTCTGGACTTGCAGATAGTCTTGTACGCGGAGGTAATTTCCTCCATGGCAGCCTGCAATTCCTCAGGAAGGTAGGACCCGCCGTATTTTCCATAGAAACCGTCCGAGTTGGGATAATTTTTGAAATAGGTGTCAAAGTCGGTATTGTTGAATTTCATTTCGTTTCCCTCCATACAACGGATTGCAGACCAAAGTCCGGCGAATAATATTGTATTATTATACTCTATTCCTATCTTGATATGCAAGCACGCATGACGCGCTAAAACCATCTTTTGGGCCTATTATTTGAATATGATTTCACCCGTTTTTTATCCTTGTTATCAACAGCAAAAAAGGCCGTGTAAAAACGACCTTTTTTGACAATTCCCGCAAGCGCGGGGCAATTGCTTGCTAAAAATTATTCTACAACCAGTGTGGGCGGGGCGTACACACGCGCGCCCAGTTCCTGATCCAACAGGTACAGGGACTTGGGGTCAGACCCAAACAGTTCCATTTTGCTGATTAACTCATGAGCGTTGGCTTCTTCTTCGCCCTGCTCTTTGACAAACCAATCCAGGAATTGCATGGACCGGTAATCTTTGCAGGACATGGCTTCGCCATAGATTTCATCAATGGACGCGGTAATAAATTCCTCGTGTTCCAGCGCGGCTTTCAATACCTCCAGCGGATTGTTGTAATCACGGGTGGGTTTTTCGATGGCTTCCAAAGTTACCTTCTGGTTGTTGTGGTGCATATAGTCATAGAACAGCATCGCGTGGTCACGCTCCTCCATGGCCTGAATACGGTACCAGTTGGCAAGGCCCGCAAGCCCCTTCTCTACAAAATAATTGGAAAAATCCAGGTATAGATACGCCGAATATAATTCTTTATTGATTTGAGCGTTCATCATTTCCGCTACTTTTTTCTTCATGGTTTTATCCTCCTTCAGACAGCCACATGGCGGGTTTGTCTAATTAAATTTACCCTCATTTGCGGCTTGATAAACATGGATAAGCGGGGTGAGAAACGTTTGCAAAAGAATTTTTACCATCCAAAATCTTTCCATTTATTCCCTTAATGCTGAGGCATATATTTTCTCGCATCTTTCCACATGAATAAATGGTGTGTTGAAAGCGGATGTTTTAATAAGGTAAATCCTTTCGGTTTGTCTACCAACGGATAGCCAATCGAACTGCGAAAAAATTCAAACTTCCCATGGAACAGGAGCTTTCCTTCTTCGTCAAACCATGACCCGTATACAGGATAGTTCGGGCCATACGCCTGATTCAGCCTGAAGCTGCCTTCGAAACGAATCATGCCATTCGGATAATACTCTTTGCCGTAAAGCAGGCCTTTAATTCCGAATATTCCTTCCATCATGGGCTTTCCATCCTTGTAGAAAGCTTTTCCGGCTCCAAAGGCTTTTTGGTCAACCGTGAACCCTTCATAAATTAAACGGCCGTCTTCGTAGAATTTGTCCCACGCAGGTTCGGGCAACACCATATGGATGTGATCCCATTGCCTGTCCCCTTCATTAAAGAAAATCCTTCCAAGCTGCTCCTGTGTAATATTGGTCTGTGTAATTTCCCCGTTTTGGTTGTGTGCAAAAAGAATATAGGGTTTCTCTTTGTGTGTCATGCTTCGCACCTCTTCCTTTCTTTTCGCCCATGAAGAGGTTAAAAAACAGTCCCATCGTTCCGACAGGACTGCTGCTGGCATGATTGTTCATCCTATCGGTCAAGCTTTGGCACCTTACCGTTTGGGGCAGGTTGCCGTGCGGTCAACGAGCTTGTCTCTCGCGCACTCTTCATAGGCGTTATTTGATTATAAAGTTAGTATAACAAATGCGGATATTGATGTAAAGCCGGGTTGAGGGTAAAGTAATGCATTCGTGGCTTTAAAACACCTTATGCACGAAATTCATCTGTTTTAGCTAATTGATAGGGGTCAGACCATTGATGTAATCATTATCGGTTATCCCTTGTGCACTTGGATGATATGTATAAAAAACCTCCGCTGACGAATCTTCTACAAGCTTAAACTCCTCCTTGCTCAATAATTCGTAAAACGTCTTGCCACAATAGACAATATACTTTGGCGAAAGAAGGGAAATTTGCTTTTTAATGAAACAAGAATATTCTTTCACATATGCCGTAAGGGCTTCATCGTCAGTTGTTCCATAACCACCCCGTTTGTTGAGGTTCATAAAGCCATATAATTTACTATCTTCTTGTTTCAACCCATGTTTTTCGATTAGCCGCTGGAGAACCAATTCAAAACGCTGAGCATATTTTTCCCTCGCCCGTTCCCCTACCGCTTTATTGAACCAAAAGGAATCTTTATACTTATCCTTGCCCTTTGTAATTTTCTCTGTTACATTTGATTCCTTTAAGATAAACAAAACCTGACACCGGTTTGTTGAGCTCTCGTTGCCAACTCTTGAAGTTACTCCATCTGGATAAAAGCCATCCTTGAAGGTGTCGTAATCGGGGGTTTTTCCGTCTTTCCTCGGAAATGTTCCTGTTTTGTTTCCTTCTCCATAACAACTTTCCTTGGGCTCGTTACTTTGTTTCTCTTTCCACAGGGAAAACAGCTCGTCTAAAGTGTTGCACGCTTCAATTTTCTTGGTGTAATCCATTTCTTAACCTCCTTATAATAAGTTCTCTGACTTATATTATATTATACATTACTTAATTGCAGAATTCAATTTCTTCGCTGCCTGTTATTCTATCACACAAAATCTTCTCTCCTCATATTTCTCCACAGCCAATTGATGGCGTGCGTCCGAGGCCACTGGTATATCACAGCATTGAATAGCTTGTCCTTTTCAAGAAGCGGGGTTTTCTCGCCAAAGAGTTCCATTTCCCAACCTTTCCGACCTTTACGAAGTTGTTCAACCATTTGATAGTCCAGAATGGCTGGTATCCCCTGTTTACGCAGATAGAATTGCAGTGGCTCCCGCGCATAGAGGATATGGCGAAAATCACTTCCTTTAATCAGTTCAATTTTTTCTTGAACCGTCGCGATTTTTCCTTCTTGGGTGTAAGTACCAAAAGCATAACAGACGATCTCAATTAAAGCCGTCCATGTGTCCGGTTGTAATGCCTCGATCATTTCAAGCATCTGTTCTTCCGGATTGTTTGGGTAATACAAACTCTGTTTCTTCATATCCTGAACGCTTCGAAGAAGGAACGCTCGGATATCGGGCTTGCTTTTTATCCAATCCTCCATTGATAGGGGCTGCTTTGTCATGGGTTCACCTGTCATTGCCTTTATGGTGATAGACCGGAATGTGGAAGAGAAAGCCTTCTCGTCCTCAATATTGATGTACTCAAAGCCTAATTTATCCTGATGGATCAGCGGCCTATCCTTCTTCTTAACCTTGTCTGTGTAATAATATGACTGATAATTTGTCGGGCAGGGACGATGGTTCCCACGCCGCTGGTACACTTTATAGCCTTTCAGCGCGTCAAGCACCGCTTCGTTTGCCGTTTCCTGAAATTCTTTATTTACAAGAAATTCAAGGTATGTACTGTACAGCGCCTCTTCTGCGCTGCCATGAATACCGTCTCGATACATCCGTTTTCCACATTTCGGGCAATCCTTGACAGGCAAATCAAAGCAGAGTTCCGCTTGTTCATCCCTTTCAATGTAACCGCAATCCTTGCACTCCCAATGAGGCTCCAGCGGGTTAAGTCCTTTGTCCAGCAAATAAAACAGAAAGAAGCCGCTTCCAAAGTCGCGATTCCAGACGGGCTGTCCGGCAGCTTCGGCCGCTTTCATGACAGCCTGATAGAGAAGCAGGAGATCTCCTCTCCAAGTAATCCAAAAATATTCCCATTCTATATTAAAACGGTTTTGGATAAAATCGGGAATATCCCCCGGATACCGCTTATGGAGTTTATCAAGCAGCATTTCTTCCAGCTCATTCATTATTTTTTCCCCTTTCCTATCAAAGGGGGTTATGCTAATTATATTCCCCGGATGGGGGCGTATTTCTCTTGGTTCATTCATATGTTTCACATTTTTCTCCTTTTTGCGTAGGTTGATTAAACACGGTCTTGAGCCTTTCGTAACTATATAATTACTTCTAAAAACAATTATACCTTTAAGCGCCGGTCGGTACAACCCCGGACAGGTCGGATGGGGCAAAAACCGGACATCGATTGATGCTTTTTTATTTTCCAAGTGTGATATACTGAATACAATCCATTACCATGGTCCACCGCGAAAGAAATGTAAAGCATTTTATACAAAGAAACTGCAAGTATGTAAAAGCCTTTTAATCGACAGGCAACAATCCTTTCCATTACAATCAAGCTACAAAGGAGGTCGCCCGATGGACATTTCAAGTATGCTGAAGGACGCAAGGCATAGCGCCGGAATGACACAGGATCAGGTCGCGCAAAAAGTCATGGTCTCAAGAGTAACCGTTTCTCACTGGGAGAACGGGAAGTCTTTACCTGATATTGTAAGCCTGATCAGGCTCAGTGATCTCTATGGAATCAGCTTGGATGATTTAGTGAAAGGAGACGCGAAAGTGATGGAAAAGGTAAAAAACGACGCGAGAAACGCTAAGATTAACCGGAATATAGTCTTGGCAACAGCCATTCTGGCTGTAATTGTATTAATCATTTACCTTGTCAGCATGATTGTCGGGGGAAGCTTCAAAGAGTTTTGCCAGGCCGCTGTCTGGTGGGTGCTGATGGGCATAGGCCTGGCCGCGTCCATCACTGTGGGACAGAAAAAAGAAGATAAGTAGGAAATGAAAAAGCCTTGCAGCGTTTCAAACACAACCCATGGAATCGGTTACAAACTATTCAATACCTACAGCGAGCAAGAGATTGAAATCAAGTGGAATTGTATTAATGCTGTTTTTTTTCACTAACAATCACACTGGTTTTTAGCGACAGTATAGTCACATGCCGCTCTGTACCGGGCTTGTTGTGCAATAGATAATCCCAGTAAATACTATACAAACAGCGGTTTTTTGATACTCAATATGTTTCTTTGGCCTTGATCTGGTTCTCTCCTCCTTTGTCTTTTCACAGACTTGACTTTTGCATACAATTTGTATTATTATTATCTAATAAAATCAGGTATTGTTTTCTTTAATGAGTCCGCTGCCTGATAGCAATTAAAGGAGGAAACTATGAAGAAACTATTGGTTCTTATTCTGGCCGTAGCAATGGCTATGAGCATGATGCTGCCAGCTGTCGCTGAAAATGCGTCCGGCTATAAAATTGCCATTCTGACCGGCACCACCTCTCAGGGCGAAGAAGAATTCCGCGCGGCGGAAAAGATGGCTGAGACGTATCCCGACTTGGTGATCACCGACACCTATCCCGACAACTTCTCTTCCGAGGTGGAAACCACCATTGGCAAACTGCTTCAGTTCGCCGAGAACCCCGAGGTCAAGGCCATCATCATGTGCCAGGCTGTTCAGGGCGCTACCGCTGCTTTCACCAAGATCCGTGAAAACCGTCCGGACATCCTGCTGATCGCCGGCGTGGCCGCTGAGGATCCCGCCGACATCGCAGGCGCCGCTGACATTGTCATGGGTATTGATGAGATCAACGGAGGTTTCCAGATTGTTGAAACCGCCAATGAATGGGGCGCGGATATCCTCGTCCATTACTCCTTTGCCCGTCACATGGGCTATGAGACCATTGTCGCCCGCTACAACATCATGAAGGAAGAAACCGAGTTGGC
>JGI24712J26585_10001486_pt1 | contig 19964 bp, 18 predicted proteins | sample BioPla3DNA2_FD_26585 | JGI IMG/M metagenome (IMG submission 26585) | reverse complement strand
GGAGCCGGTAAAGCGGCTTGAAAAGCTTGCTCTCGTTATGGAAAAGGAGCTTACCGTTCTCGAAGAGGAGCGGCGTATTTCGAAAAAAATCCGTGACCGGCTCGAGAGCAACCAGCGTCAGATGTATCTTCAGCATCAGCTCAATGTAATACGCGAAGAATTAGGCGAAGATGACTACGGCGACGACGAAGTCACCGAGTATACAGCCAAAGTGGAAAAAGCCGCCCTTCCGGATGAAGTCAGGGAAAAGCTGCGCAAGGAGGTAAAGCGCCTTTCAAAGATTCCGAGCATGTCTCCCGAAAGCGGCGTTATAAAGACTTATCTCGACACCTGCCTCGATATTCCCTGGAAAAAGACCACTAAAGACAGGCTGAATATTTCGGCAGCTTCAAAAGTTCTTGAGCGCGACCACGACGGCCTTGAAAAGGTAAAACAGCGTATTTTAGAGTTCCTTGCGGTAAAACAGCTCAACCCCGAGATAAAAAATCAGATACTCTGCCTTGTCGGTCCTCCCGGAACCGGCAAGACCTCGATTGCCGGCTCGATTGCCCGCGCTATCAACCGTAAATATGTCCGTGTTTCGCTGGGCGGAGTTCGCGACGAAGCCGAAATACGCGGTCACCGCAAGACCTATGTCGGCGCGATGCCGGGACGCATCATAGAAGCGCTTATCAAGTGCAAGACCCGAAATCCGGTCATGCTGCTTGACGAGGTAGATAAACTCACCTCCAATATGCAGGGCGACCCTTCGTCCGCGCTGCTTGAAGTGCTTGATTCGGAACAAAACAAGGCGTTCCGCGATCATTATGTCGAGCTTCCGGTTGACCTTTCCGAGGTGCTGTTTATCTGTACCGCGAATAATCTGCAAAATGTTCCGAAGCCTCTTGTCGACCGTATGGAGGTTATCGAGCTCAAGATATACAGCCGAAACGAGAAGTTATCGATAGCCCGCGATCATCTCATCCCCAAGCAGCTGAAGCGCCACGGTCTTACGAAGCGCCAGCTTAAAATCGACGATACGGCTATATACGAGTTGATTGACTATTACACCTTTGAAGCCGGCGTCCGGAATCTTGAGCGCGAGATAGCCTCGCTCTGCCGTAAAGCGGCGAAAAAGATAATCGAGGAAGAGATAAAGTCGGTAAAAATATCTGATAAGGACATTATTTCCTATCTCGGAAGCCGGAAAGTCAAGCCGAAGAAGATATCCGAAGTAGACAGAATCGGCGTTGTGAATGGTCTTGCCTGGACGGAAATAGGCGGCGACCTTCTTGAAGTCGAGTGTATGACAATGCCGGGCAGCGGCAAATGCGAGCTTACCGGGCAGTTGGGCGATGTCATGAAAGAGTCGGCCCATCTCGCGATAAGCTATATCCGCGCAAACAGTGAAAACCTCGGCATCGACTCTGATTTTTATAAGACTAAGGATATACATATCCACGTTCCGGAGGGCGCGGTTCCGAAGGACGGTCCCTCGGCGGGAGTAACCATCACCACGGCGCTTGCGTCCGAGCTTATGCGCGCTCCGGTTCGCCGCGATGTCGCGATGACCGGGGAGATAGACCTCCGCGGAGACGTTCTGGCGATAGGCGGACTTAAGGAAAAGACGATGGCGGCTTATAAAGCCGGAGTAAAAACCGTTTTGCTGCCAAAGGCGAACAGCGACGACCTCGAAGAGATCGGCCCGCTGGTACGGGAAAACCTTAATTTCATAGAATGCTCATCAATGCGGCAGGTGCTTGACGCCGCCCTGGTAAAACCCGCGGGCGACAGCGCCGCTTTACCCGAATGATATAAAAATGTTTGTAGATTTCAGCAAAATCAATTTAGAGATAACCGCCGGCAGAAAGGATCAGCTCCCGACGCCCAACCGTCCGGAGGGACGCCGGCCTCAGGTAGCCTTTTCCGGCAGGTCCAATGTCGGAAAATCCTCGCTTATCAACGCTCTCGCCGGAAGAAAAAGCCTGGCGAGGGTGTCGTCACGGCCGGGAAAGACGATAACCGTCAATTTCTACGATATAGACGGCAAACTCTATCTTGTCGACCTCCCCGGCTACGGTTACGCGCAGAGAGGCGCCGCAGCTCAGCGGCGTTTCTCGGAGCTTACCGATACCTATCTGAACTCCGTCGCCGGCGAGCAGCTTAAGCTGGTAGTTCAGCTTATCGACTGCGTAAGCGGTCCCACCGAAGACGATAAGATGATGATAGAGTGGATGACTCATCTCTCGGTGCCTTTTGTCATTGCCGCCTGCAAGGCGGATAAGCCGACTAAAACCAACCGCGCCAAAACAGTCGCGGAAATAACGGAGCTGACGGGAGTCGAGCCGATACTTGTATCCGTAAAAACCGGAGAAGGCATAAAGGCGCTTATATCCGAAATAATCAAAGTTGTATAAGAGTTTTAGGAGTTATATAAATGGCAGAATCTTTTGTTTGTGACAGTCTCGGTATAAACAGCTCCGGCCACCTTACGATAGGCGGAGCAGACGCGATGTTCCTTGCGGAGAAATACGGCACCCCGCTCTATGTTATGGACGAAAATACCATAAGAGACCGTATGCGTCTTTACAATAAAGCGCTCGAAGATTTCGCCCCCAACGGCGGCGGGATTCTGTTTGCGTCAAAAGCCTGCTGCTTCAAGCGTATGTATGAAATCGCAAAGGAAGAGAACCTTTACGGCGCCGACGCGGTTTCTCCGGGAGAGATAATGACGGCGAGAGCCGCGGGATATCCGATGGAGAAACTATATTTTCACGGTAATAACAAAACCGACAGAGATATAATCCTCGCAATGGAGCTCGGTGTCGGAACGATAGTCGCCGACAGCAGAGAAGAGCTGGAAGCGATCTCTGCGCTTCGCCGGAAGCTCTCCATGACAACTCCGCAGCATATCTTAATCAGGATAACTCCCGGAGTCGATCCGCATACCCACAAAAAGATAACCACCGGCACGGTCGATTCCAAATTCGGAACTCCGATATCCACCGGCGCGGCGTATGATATAGTCAAATACGCCTTAGAGTTGCCCGGAATCGTTCTTGACGGCTTTCACTGCCATATCGGCAGTCAGATTTTCGAATCTACCCCTTTTATAAACGCAGCCGAAATAATGATAGATTTCATCGCCGAAGTAAAATCAAGATTCGGCTATGAGGCAAAAAAACTCGATATCGGCGGCGGCTTCGGCGTCAGATACACTCCCGCCGACCCGGTATTTGATTACAGAAAAGGCGTTGAGGACGTTTGCCGCGCAGTTGCCGACAGAAGCGCCCTGCACGGCATAAATCCGCCTTTTCTCGCGCTTGAGCCGGGCAGATCTATCGTCGCGGACAGCGGCGTTACGCTGTATACCGTCGGTTCGGTAAAACATATCGAAGGCTTCAGAAGTTATGTCTCGATTGACGGCGGCATGACCGACAATCCCCGCTACGCGCTCTACCAGTCAAGATACGAAATTACCCGCGCCGATAAAGCGGGAGAAGAAAAAAGCCTTGTCTGCACCCTTGCCGGACGTTTGTGCGAATCCGGCGACCTTATCGGTGAAAATCTGAATGTTCAGCCGGTCAGCCGCGGAGATGTAATCGCCGTGCTTGTCACCGGCGCTTATAACTATTCGATGGCGTCGAATTACAACCGCCTGCCGCGCCCGGCGGTGGTTATGATTCGCGACGGAGAACCCTATGTCGCCGTCCGCCGCGAAAGCTTCGAAGATCTTTTGCGTCTCGATGTCTGATGAATAAAGGCGAATATGGATAAATAATGAGATTAAACGATATAATAAGCAACCTGCCGGTTTATTTAATGCGTATACCGGTGCTGCTTCTGGCACTTGCCGTGCATGAGACGGCGCACGGCTGGGTTGCGTATAAATTAGGCGATCCGACCGCCCATAACCAAGGAAGGCTTACCCTTAATCCGCTCAAACACCTTGATCCGGTAGGTACCCTTATGATGCTTTTCTTCGGATTTGGATTCGCCCGTCCGGTTCCCATCGACGTCAGGTATTTCAAAAACCCCAAGCGAGATATGGCGCTTACCGCTCTTGCGGGACCCGTGTCAAACATTCTTCTCGCATGGTTCGGCATACTTCTGTACGTGATTGCCGGCAAATTTTATAACGACAGCGTATTCTATCAGGTAATCATGTTGTTTCTTCAGGTGTTCTATATGCTGAACCTCGGTCTTGGCGTATTCAATCTGATCCCCTGTCCGCCGCTTGACGGTTCGCGGATAGTTCTGGTTTTCCTGCCGACAAAATATTATTTCAAGGTAATGCAGTATGAGCGCTACATAATGCTTGTATTGATGGCGCTCCTTTGGTTTGGAATCCTTGACCGTCCTTTAATGTATATGATAAACGCCGTCGGAAATTTCCTTCTCTTCACGGTACGGCTGATACCGGGACTTTAAAATGAATAACGAGCAGGAAGTTTTGGCAGCAACGGAAGACTATACCCCGCTTTATTCTATCGGCGATTTCAACGGTCCGCTTGACGTGCTGCTCGGTCTTATCGAGAGAGATAAGATGGATATTGCCGATATCCCTATTGCCCTTATCCTCGATCAATACCTTGAATACCTTGAGCTCAGGCAGGCGATGGATATGGATATCGCCGGAGAATTCATCGAAATGGCTTCCACCCTTATGCTTATAAAAAGCAGGATGCTGCTCCCGAAAAAGGAAAAGGAAGAGGAAGAGGATCCGCGTGCGGATCTGGCGCGTAAACTGCTTGAATATAAGCAGATAAAGCTGGCGGCTCAGTATCTGGGAGAGCGATTCGAAAAGTTCGGCGGGCGTTTTGCAAAAGAGCCGACAAACACCTTCGAACCGGAACCCGAAGAAAGCGATGTCAAATTAGGACTTCATACCGTGATGATGCTTGAATCGGCTTTCAGGCGTATCTGGAATCGCTTCGGCGGCGATGAGGAAGAGCTTCTCAAATCCGGCGAAGCTTCGGTAAGAGTCGTAAACCGCAGTTATTATCCGGTTAATGCGAAGATTATCGGTCTTATGCGGCTGCTGTATAAACGCGGCGAGATGACCTTTGAAGAGCTTATGCTGACTTCAAGAACCCGCTCCGAGCTTGTCGCCGCATTCACTGCGGTGCTTGAACTTTTAAAAGCGGGCAGGTTTATCGTAGCCCCAAGCTCCGCCAGAGAAGGCGAGGAGTTGATTTTCAGGCTTGATATGACTCATCGGAGGAAAAAGAAAAAGGCGGAGGAGGAGAGCTTAGATGGCATATGAACCTGAAAGTTTTGATCTTTTTTCATCGGATAACGATATCGAAAAACCGGACGAATCAACTATAAGAAAAATCATAGAAGCAGTGCTTTTTACCGCGGGAGAGCCGGTCGGCTATTCAAAGCTTGCCGAAGCGGCGGGAATCTCCGAAGAAGAAGCAAAAAAGGCCGCCGAGGAGATGGCGCCGACATATATTGACCGCGGAATACGTCTTTTGTGCTTTGATGACGGCGCTCAGCTCTGCTCAGCCGGAGAGTTTGCCGCTCAGGTAAAAAAAGCTTTGGGCATAACCAAAACTCTCACTCTTTCCCGCTCCGCTCTCGAGGTGCTGGCGATAATCGCGTATAACCAACCGGCGACGAGAACCTATGTCGAACAGGTGCGCGGCATCGACAGCGGATACTCGATAAATCAGCTGGTAAGCCGCGGGATGGTAGAAATCCGCGGCAGGCTTGACGCGCCGGGAAAGCCTAATCTTTACGGCACGACAGAAATGTTTCTGCGCCTTTTCGGCATCGACTCGCTCGACGAGCTGCCGCCGCTTGAAGTGATAAAATAATCGATCCGACGACCGGAAAAACGAGGAGGTGGATATTATAAAAGCCCTTTTGATAATCGCGGCTGTAATATTCTGCTTTCTTATGCTCAAACCCGGAGTCAGGATCATATACGACGACGGAGAATTCCTTCTTAAAGTCGGACTTTTATGCTTTTGGAAACAGATAATCCCCAAAAAACGAAAAAAGGTAAATCTTAAGGACTACAAGCCGAAAGCAATACGCCGCCGCCGCGAAAAAGAGCTGAAAAAAGCCGCGAAGGAAAAGCGCCGCGCCGAAAAAGAAGCGGCAAAAAAAGCCAAAGTCGAAGAAAAACCGGAAGAGCCGAAAAAGAAAAAATCCCTCGATGATATTATGCCGCTCATCCGCCTGATAATGCGGGTTCTGAAGATTGTCGTAAAAAAGCTCAACGCATATCTTGATTTCCGCATATACCGTCTCTGGCTGTCTGTGGCATCCAGGGAGCCGGATAAAACCGCAGTAATGTATGGTGCCGTTTCCGGAGCCGTTTCCGGTCTTCTGGCGTTCATGTCGGAACACGGGCGCGTCCGTTATAAAGCTCCAAAGGGGTATGACGCCGTTTACGTCGAAGCCGATTTTCTTGCGCAAAAGCCCCGCGCCAAGGTTGATATAATGGTTTCGCTGCGGGTCTGGCAGATGTTATCACTCGTAATTTCCGCGGCATTCGCATTTTTATCGGGATGGATTAAAACAACAAAACAGCAACCGAAAGAAATTAGCACCAATATATAAGTCAGTTTTTGCAGAAGGATTCAGGAGGACTGAAAATGGCTGATAACAAAGTAAGCGACATGATCCAGGAGTCGCTTAAAAGCATCCGCGAAATCATAGACATCAACACCGTAATAGGCACTCCGATCATAACAGACAGCGGAACGACTATTATTCCGGTGTCAAGAATCCAGATAGGTTTGGCTTCGGGCGGTCTTGATTATTTTTCAAAAAACGACCGTTTAATCGGAACCGAGAAAAAGAAGGGCGAAGGAGAACCGCAGCCGAGAAACGGCGCGACTAAAAACCTGCCGCTTTTCGGCGGCGGAGGCGGCACCGGAATTTCTTTGACTCCTGTCGGTTTTCTCGTTGTATCAAAAGACGGCCGCGTCGACATGCTGAATGTCGCGAATCCCACCGCATCCGGCAGCGCGATTGATTCGGTGTCGAACCTCATTTTAAGCGCCCCGGATCTCATCGAACGCTTCAAAGCAATATTTGTAAAGGACGAGACCGGCGATGCCGACGCTGATGAAAGCGAAAGTCAGCAAGAATAATTGTATTGTATTGTATGGAAGAAAATAATAAAAGCGAAGGCATAAGACTGCAAAAATACCTTTCCGAACAGGGGATAATGTCCCGCCGCGCCGCGGAAAAAGCGATGACGGACGGTCTTATCAGGGTAAACGGCAAAAAAGTGCTGCCCGGGACTAAGATTAATCCCGATTCGGATGTAATCGAATACAGAGGAACGCTTATCAACGGCGCATCAACAGAAAAAGTTTATCTGATGCTGAATAAGCCGGCAGGCTATGTTACGACGATGAGCGACGATTTAGGCAGAAAATGCGTCGCGGATCTTGTCGATGAAATAAAATTCCGGGTCTGGCCGGTAGGGCGGCTTGATTACGATTCGGAAGGTCTTCTCCTTATGACAAACGACGGCGAGCTTACCAATCGCCTGACTCATCCGCGGCATGAAATACCGAAGATATATCAGGTCACTCTCAAAGGTTCGGTAACGGAAGATCAGCTGGCTCTCATGAAGCGGCCGATGCTGATCGACGGCTACCGCATCCGCCCAGTTGAAGCCCGTATCATCTCCGACCGCGGTACCTCGACGATTGTCGAGATAATGCTCAGGGAAGGACGCAACCGTCAGATAAGAAAGATGTGCGACGTTTGCGGATTTGACGTAAAAAGACTCAGACGCGTGGCAGTCGGAAAGGTAGAGCTCGGCGACCTTCCGCAGGGAAAGTGGCGGGAGCTTACCAAAGCCGAAAAGGCTTATCTTATGTCCGGCGGAGCCGAGGACTATCTCGGCGGGGGCAGAAAAATTGATTTGCTTGCCCGCCGCGCCGCTGAAAAGCGAACATATCATGTAAGATCAGACATTGCCGGAAATCGCCGTCCACACCCATCCGGAAATGAAAAAGATGATTGAAGCGAAAACTATCCAAGATAAAGATTATCAGGCTGAGGTCTGCCGTCTCTGCGGCATCGAATTTGATCCGGACGCGCTGGCATATGCCGCGGTGGATTCAAATACCGGCGAGCTGCTCGCCGTGTCGCAGTTCAGACTCTGTAACGACGGATTCGGAGAACTCGTTGATGTTGTCGCAACACCTGACCTCAGCGAAAAGGCGGAAAGCGAATACAGCCTTAGGAATATCCTTTTTATAACCGGCCGCGCCGCGATGAATTTTATGGATATCTGCGGTTTTCACAAGGCGCGCGCCGTCGGAACTCTCAGCCGGGATGAAGCGCTTGCAAAGCTTCTCGGCTTTAAACCCGACCCTGACGGCGGATGGTTTTGCGATCTTGCTCATCTTTTCACCGGCGAACACTGTTGATTTTAGACTAAACAATGTAATAATATTGACAAAACTGAATAAAAGATAAATTTTCCTCCGGGGTATTGAAATTGTAAAGTAAATGTGGTACAATATCTTACAAGAACTTTACAAAGACTTTACACCGGAGGAAAAACATGAAAAAAACATTTTTCGCCGCGGCTGTCGCCATTTTGCTTGTCTGCGCCTGCATTACACCAATGTTCGCCGGCACCTATGACGATCAGTTCGCAAATCTCAACTTCAATACCCTTGTTACGATGGACGGTTCGGACCCTGCGACCAACCAGATGCGCGGATTCACCGGCGATCCCGCCGGCGCCTATGTCCTCGGCTCGACTCTTCAGAATAACGACAAGGGTATTTACCGATTCGACGCCAATACCGGAGCCAATACCGGCTTCTGGATTGACGACGATATTTCCTATATCAAAGGCGAAGCCGTCGACGATCGCGGATATATCTACGTCGGCATTACCACTCCTTCCAACACCGACGCCGTCGAGTTCGCGGTTCTCGATGCCGATATGAAGCAGATTTACATCGAGACGATAGACGCTTTCTCCGGCGAGAAGGTCGGAGTAAACGGCACGGCAGTCGCCCGTATCGGCGATGCCTATAAGATGTATTTCGTAACCAACTACGGTCCCAACTTCATCTATTGCTATGACGTAACCGATCCCAAGGCGCCCAAGGCCGACACCGCATTCGGCGACAACGGTCGCGCCGATATAAAGAAGCTGCTCGGCGGAGATACAGAGGGGCAGTATGTCGCGGTTGATACAGACGGAACGGTATATCTTACCGCTCTCGTAGAAGGGGTAAACTCCAAAGGCGACACCATAGCCAAAATAAGCGCTGACGGCAAGTCGGTCATTTCGACCGCAAAATTCGACGAGTGCTACGGCCTTTGGCTCAAGGACGACTATGTATTTATGTCTACCTACGCAAAAGACGAGTCCTGCGTAATCGTCGCCAACAAAGCCGACTTCTCCGAGGTTGCCCGCATCGGTCAGATGCCCGACTCCGCGAACTATTCCGGCGTCTGCCTTATCAACGACCGCGTTTATATCTCCGACCAAGGATATAACGGCGGCGACCGCATCCTTGTCTCCGACAAAATCACCATTCCGGTAATCGAGATTGAGGAACCCGTCGAAGAAGTTGCCGCTGAGCCCGCTGCAGAGCCTGCAGCAGCTGCCGAAGAAGCTCCGATAGCGCAGGCAGCCCCCGCAGCTCCCGCTTCCGCCGCACAGACAGGTGACATTGCTGCCGTCGCGGTTCTCGCGCTCGTCGCGTCAATCGGCTGCGCCGCTGTGACAGGCAAAAAGAAAAACTGAATTAACCGAAGCAAATTAAGACCTCCGAAAAGAGGTCTTAATTGATAATATTAACAACTTATGAGGCTTCCCGAAGCGGGAAGCCTCATGTTATTATATTCCGAACATCCTATCAAGTCCCGCAGGAGGCAAAGCCTTTATTTCTCCGAGTCCGCATTCGACAGGTTCTATCGTTTTGCTTTCAATCCGATATCCCGCAGCATAGCGCCAGTACATATACACCGGCACCGCGCTCCAGCCGTGGCAGAGACTGCCTGCGTCGCCGAAGGCGTATCCGCCGTCGATGGTCTCCCAGAAGGTCGTCGCATTCCGGTAAAGCATATATCCGAATACCCGAGCAATGTCGGCGAATACCTGTTTTGCATACTTCTCCGGACGGCGCATCAGCGCTTCGTATTTATATACAATGTGCGATATCGTGAGAGGATGCATCTCTTCGCTGTCCGGCGGTACCGGGGAAAGCCCCGACTCAACTCCGCCGACCGTCCGGCTGAGGATAGAAAGACAGCTTTCAAGACGGTCATCCGTCGCCACGCCGCAGCAGACGGCGAGCGCCTGGCTGAGTTCGGCTTTATGTTCAAGCCTGCCGTCGCGCAGATAGGTGAAATATTCGTTCTTTGCGTCGTCCCAGAAGACGCGGTTGATAGCCGCGTTAATACTTTCATGAAGCGAAGCGAACTTATCGGCGTCGGAATCGCCCAGCTCCCGGCAGATATAAGCCATTCCGTCCGCCGCCATCGAGAAGAAGGCGTTAAGCGGCAGCGCATAGACTTCTTTATCGGGTCTGCTTTCTCCGTAAAGCCCGGTCATCCATTCGAAGAAGTCCCAGTAGCGGCTGTCGTCTTCAAACTTGCGGATAAGTCCGTTTTCCCCGATCCGCGCTTCAAATGTCGCACATACCCGCTTGAGTGGCGGCAAAATTTCTGAAAGAAAGGCTTTATCTCCGCTGTGACGCAGATATTCGGCCGACTGCAGCGGGAATATCGCATTGAAAGAGGGAATAGTCCTTACAAATCGCGAGGGCGCGCAGATATCGATAAGCCCGTCCTCCCGAACGCCGAGAGCAAACAGCTTAAGCGAGCCGCGGACGAAATCGGTCTCGCCGAAAGCGTAATAACCGAACAGCATCTGGTTGCGGGAATCCATGTTGTAAAGCGCCTGCTCCCGCCACGGGCTGTCTTCGTAATGCTCGTGCATGCACATCAGCAGCGTCCGTTTTGAAACTTCGGCTATCCGGTTGTGCAGATTGTCCGAGCAGATAAACTTGCCCGACATATCAAGCGGATAATCGGTTTCTTTGATGCCTAAATATCTGACTTCGACTTCTTCCTCACCCGAGAAGAAAAACACCTGCATATATCTCAGTCCGAGACGCCGTATCGGCCAGATGAAGCGGTTATCTCCCTCGTGAGCCGTATACTCGGCGGCAAAACACCGCCCGCCGACAGATGAGCGGACGCGGCAGTCGTCCAGATGCTCGCCCCAGGTAATCATTACTTTGGTCTTTGATTTTACCGTGAAATCAAGAGACAGCAAGCCGGCGCTCTGTTCGCCGAGGTCGGCTGTGACATAAATACCGCTGTCACGTCCCCGGCAAATCATCTTCCCTGGCAGAACCGGTCTCGGAATAATGCATTCATATCCGAGATAAGCGTTCATCAGCTCATCCGCCATATTGTTGGGATTTGCTTTTCCGGCGATAAATGGACCGCGGCAAAGTACAACGGCTTTCTTTTCCGGGGTAAGCATCAATTTCTTTATCGGCCGCGGCACAAGCGTCGCGGCTTTTTCTATCTCACGAGCGGCCGACATCTCGGGAGGCGGAAGGGTAGAGTCGTAAACAAAGCTCCAGCCGATCTGCCCTGTCACATATGAAACTCCCTCTCTTTTCCATCTGGTATCGACGCCGCAAAGCACCCCGCTCCCGCTTGACGCGACGAGTTTTCCGTCAGAGTAAAGCGAGAAAATAAGTCCTGCCGGCTCAACACGGTAGGAAAAGGTGTCGATGCCGTACCAGGTGCAGAGGATGTCGAGGCGGTTGTCTCCGTCCTTTGCTGCGCGGGAAATATCGAGCTCATCATATGTTTTGTATTCCGGGAAATCTCCCCACTGTCCCCAGTCGAGGAATTCGCCGTTCAGATAAACGGCATACTGCGAGTCGACGGAAAGCGAGAGAGTAAGCTTTTCGCCCTCCGACGCCTTAAACGGCAGCGAGAACAAAACATACTGATTCGGCTCGGATTTATCCGCCCAGATCCATTTTGCGCTTGAATCTATCATTTATAAACACCTTTCTCTTATATTATTTTAATAATTTGCTCAAAACAGCCTTCGCCTTGTTTTTCCCGGGAGAGAGTCGCCCGTTTTCGACATAGCCTTCCTCTCGCCCGTCAAGCTCTGAAACTAAAATTTCCCGCAGCTTATTTACCCTTTCCGGATATTCGGTGGAGGCTTCGTGAGTTTCATAGGGATCGTTTATGAGGTCAAAATACTGCTCTCTGCCGGTTGCCGAAAACCAGATATACTTATCTCTTTCGGTGACTATGAATTGGTTAGATAAATCTCTCCATCCGAATTCATGCTCACCGTGCAGATAATCGCGTTTTTCGGGGGATAACAGATTAATGCCGTCAAGCCCAGCGGCGCTTTCATTGCAGAGCCCGAGGCAGGTAGGCAGTATGTCTTCAAGACCGGCTACCCTCGCGTCTGTCCGGCTTTCCCCGATTATCCGCGCAGGTCCCGAAATTATCATCGGTATTCCGGCTGAGCCGCGGTAGGGAAGCGACTTTCTTACAAATCCGTGGTCGCCGAGCATATCGCCGTGATCCGATGTGAATATTATCACGGTATTGTCTTCAAGCCCCTCCTCGATTATCCGGATTATCAGCCGTCCGATCTGATGGTCAAGATGAGAGATACAGGCGTAATATCCGGCCTGCATCTGCCGTATCAAGGTCGGGTCAACCGGCGCCGTGCTCGAATTGAAGGTTCTCCCGAAGTCGCGCAAACCGGGGTCGTTCCAGTCTCCCTTATGAGGCGGAGCAAGATTCTTCGATAAATATTGGTCGAAATACCACCGAGGCGCGTCATAGGGCGCATGAGGACGGACATAAGAAACATTAAGTAGAAAAGGCTGCCGCCTGTCCCGCCGCCGCAGAAAATCGAGCGCCCGATCCGTCACCCAGTTGGTCGGATGATATTTCTCATCAAGATGCCAGGGGCGGCTGATATAGCTGTTGCAGTCAAGGCCGTTCGCGTTTATGTCGGCGTCTGCGCCGAGTTCGTTTTTCAGCCAATGATAATAATCGTCGGCGTATCCCTGTTCGGTGTATGCGGGAATATCCGGCTTCCGCCAATAGTGCATATATCCGTCGCATAAATCGACCGCTTCAAATCCGAGCCGATTTCGCAGCGGAGAGACGTGCATTTTCCCGCAGACCTGCGTCTGATAACCTAACTTTGTAAATTCTGAACCCAAGGTGCGGCTGTAATTCCAGTCAACGCCGTCTCTGTAACCAACTCGACCGGTATTTGCCGGCTTCAGACCGGTATGAAATACCGCGCGGGCGGGAACGCAGGTCGGACAAGAGCTGTAAGCGTTGGGAAAATATATCCCCTTCTGCGCGAGCGAATCAAGATACGGAGTGGTAACATCGGGATGACCCGCAAAACCGAGACAATCGGAACGGTACTCATCCGCGGTAATAATGAGAATATTCGGGCGTTTTGACATAATCTATCCCCCCGTCAGATTTCATGCGCGACAAAGACCTGAGTAATGTAGCAGTTGGTCGCGCTGCATACAACCCCGACTCCGGTATGCTTGTATATCTCAGAAAGGATATTGGCGCGCTGAGTTGAGCTGTTAACCCAGCAGTCAACCATTTCGATGCTGTCGCTTTCAAGGGTGGTGCAGATGAGATTTTCATCGATGGCTTTATAGGATTCACCGACATATCTTTCTGCGACCGAACGTCCGTCCGGTGAGATATGGCCGTAATAATTCGACCTTGCCATATCGTCGCTGTGAAGGAAAGCGCAGTCTGCGGCTTCGTTTTCCCAGATGAGCGGAGAAAGCCCCTTTGACACCCTGAATCCGTTTGTAAGGTCGGCTATCTGCCTTGCCTGCTCATAGCAATACGCGGGAGATGAGGTATCGACCGGCATCGAATAGCCGTTCATTATCAGCCGTACCCCCCAGATATTTGAATTGTCATGTTCGTCGCGATAAACGCTCATTGAGTAGCTGCGGGCGATGTCGGTATACTCCTCCCGGGCGGCTGATACAGCTGGCTGGAGAGTTTCTCGGCTGTCTCCCACCAAAACCGTCTGACCGTTGTTTGAAAAAGGCTGACCGGCAATCACCCCGTTTGATACCTTGAAACCGCGGCAAGAGGTCATAAATCCGCAAATTATACCGCGGCTTACCGCGACGCTCACATATCCTGTGTAGTCGCCTGTGTAGCTGTACCAGGTCAGGCCTTCGGCGCCTATTCCCTGACGATCCGGCTGCCCGAGTTCAAGTAGCAGTTCGGATTCGGTTTCGCCGCATACTATTTTTCGGGATCCAATCTCAAGAGTGACGCCGTCCGATATGCTGATATTAACTGTGCGCGTATCTCCGTCCCATCTGACATCGGCTCCGAACGCTTCGGAGATTGCTCTCAGCGGCACATAGGTGCGGTTGTTAATCAATAAAGGCGCAGATTCAAATAAAAGAGAGCGAGTTTCTCCGGTGTATATCAGCTGAGCCTGAGTTGAGCCGACCGTCAGCCGGACAGTTGACGCTTTGTAGGCTATGGTTATCATTTGCGCGGATTGCTCCCAGGAAACAGAAGCGCCGAAAGCCTCCGCCACAGCTCTGAGCGGAACGAAGACACGATCAGAAATTATGGTCGCCGGAGAATCGGATAACAGCTGCTGTCCGTTAATAAAAATGGACACATCATTTCCCGGAGGATTAAAAACCGCTTCTGAGGTTCTCTCAATTTCATACAAAGAATGCTCTAAGGCATACAAAGGCGGATTAATCAGCACTGTTAAAAGGGCGAGTGCCGATAATAAAGCGGCAATTTTTTTGAAAATATTGTTTTTCATGGCATATATCCCTAATAAAATTAGCAGTCTGACTCATAGAGTGCTAAAATTCACTAATGTTTAATATGATAGTGTGTATAAATTAACAAATGTGTGTTATAATATAATCGTAAAGAAAAGAGAAAAGGGATAACCCGGCATTAATTCGGTTCTCGGAAACCGGTAAATAGCAGACAAACACATCGAGTGCTGAACATTGTCGGATAAGCCTTTTCAAACATTGAACAGAAAATAGGATAGAAAAGGAGATAATGATTTATGTTTGAACTTACACCTTTCACCCGCAGAGCAAATGATCTTATGAATTTAGACCTTTGGAGAGATCTGCCGTTTTTCCGCGATTCGAGGAATATGACCGAGCGTCCGTTCAGAACCGACATAAAAGACGAAGGCGACCATTACCTGCTTGAATCAGAACTGCCCGGCTTTGACCGCGATAACATAAAGGTTAAAGTTGAGGACGGCTATCTTACCGTCCGCGCCGAGCGCAAGGAAGAGACCGATGAAAAGGACGACAAAGGGCGTTTCATCCGCCGCGAGCGTTCATACGGCGTTTTCGAGCGCAGCTTCGACGTCTCCCAGATCGAGACCGATAAGATAACCGCCGAATATAAGGATGGTATTTTAAGTCTGAAGCTTCCCAAGAAAGACGAAACCAAACCCAATTCAAGCGAGATAGAAATTAAGTAATCAACGCATCTGCGCCCGCCCTCCCGGTAAAAGCCGGGAGGGTTTTTCCTTTCAATATCTATTTTAACATATTTCCCTGAAAAATCAAGTGCGGCAACAGGTAAATCAAGGGTAAAAAATTATATTTTAAATATATTTTACAAATATTCTCATAATTAAACCAAAGGATGTGTTATCCTATTCTAAGATTAACGCCGGGGTACCGGTTATTTTATATCGGAGACTGCCGGCGCGGATAAATTGAATTACAGTACAAAACGATAAGCAAGGAGACAGACATGAAACTGACATATTACGGCACCGCCGCAGCCGAAGGCTGGCCGGGCGTATTCTGCCGCTGCAAAGCCTGCCTCAGGGCAAGAGAACTCGGGGGACGCAATATTCGAACCCGTTCACAGGCTTGCGTCGACGACGCGCTTCTGATAGACTTCCCGGCGGATACCTATCTCCATGTATTGAATTACGGTCTGGATCTTACCCGGATAAAGAACCTGATAATAACCCACAATCATATGGATCACTTTTATCCCGCTGAGTTCTGGTGCCGCAACGAAGGTATCGCAAACGACCTTGAGCCGGAATACGAAGTGCTTTACGTCTGGGGTGATAAGGCTATACTGAACGGTATCGCAAACCGCGGCGAGTCCTCGGAAAAGCGGGTTCAGTTCCGCGAACTGCCGCTGCTTACCACCGCCGATATCGACGGCTACTGCGTAACCGCGCTTCCCGCCGATCATGACCAAACATCCGGCTGCCGCATCTATGTCATATCAAAAGACAACAAAACTCTCCTTTATGCTCATGATACCGGATTTCCCCCGCCTGAAGTATGGGAATATTTTGAAGCGAATCATCTGTATTTCGACTTTGTCTCGATCGACGATTGCAGCGGTCTCAACTCCGGCCGCAGAGGACATATGGGACTTGACGCGGCCGACGAAATGCGTCAGCGGATGCTCGAGATCGGTGTCGCAGATTCAAAAACGATATTCTGCCTCAATCATTTCAGCCATAACTGCCTGACAAACTACGACGACATGCAGGAAGCGGTAGGCGATCGCTATCTTATCTCCTACGACGGAATGAGCGTCGAGTTCTGAATTCATTCCGAAATTAATCGGAATATTCGTCGATATCCGTTGAATCAGGCGGAAAATATACCTGCTAAAATGATATGAACAATATCAGCAGATACGGCAAAACGCAAATTTTTTCCATTTACCCCTTTACAAAATCGGTGTTTTATGGTATAATATCTTTCACAGGCGCGGCTGAGGCTGCGTTTTCCGCCCGAATATGCAGATATGGCGGAACTGGTAGACGCGCTGGTTTCAGGAACCAGTGATGAACAGTCATGAGGGTTCGAGTCCCTCTATCTGCACCAATATAACCCGGACTTTTAACGGTTCGGGTTGTTTTAATTCTTCTGAAACCATCCCTTAAAACAAGCCCTGAAATACGTTCACCGATATAGTGTTGATTTTTTCATTCAAATGGGGTATAATAATTAATCAACCTACAAGGCAAGTGTGATAAGAAAAATATAAACATCCAAACAATAAGAGGATAATAAAATGGCAAAAATCTACACTTCCGTCGATCAGCTTATCGGAAGAACGCCGCTGCTCGAGCTTGTCCACATTGAAAAGGAACTCGGACTGAAGGCGAAGATATACGCAAAGCTTGAATTTGTAAATCCCGCCGGTTCGGTAAAGGACCGTGTCGCCGTCGCGATGATAAATGACGCCGAAAGCGGGGGACGGCTAAAAAAGACATCGGTAATAATAGAGCCGACCTCCGGGAATACCGGAATCGGACTCGCATCGGTTGCGGCAGCCCGTGGCTACCGCGTAATAATAGTTATGCCGGATTCGATGTCGGTAGAGAGACAGCTGATTATGAAGGCATACGGCGCGGAGCTTGTATTAACTGACGGCGCAAAGGGAATGCAGGGCGCGATAGATAAAGCCGAAGAGCTCGCGCGGGAGATTCCCGACAGCTTCATCCCCGGTCAGTTCGTAAATCCCTCAAACCCGAAGGCGCATTACGACACGACAGGCCCGGAAATCTGGGAAGACACCGACGGCAAAGTCGATATTTTCGTCAGCGGCGTCGGAACCGGAGGTACCCTGACAGGCGCCGGTAAATATCTGAAAGAAAAAAAATCCGATATAAAAGTCATAGCGGTCGAGCCGGAAACATCGGCGGTGCTCAGCGGAGATAAAGCCGGTCCGCATATGCTCCAGGGCATCGGCGCGGGATTTATCCCGAAAACCCTTGACGTTTCGGTTTATGATGAAGTAATAAGAATTACCGACGAAAGCGCATTTGAATTCGGCAGACTGATAGGACGCCGGGAGGGCGTCTTAGTCGGAATTAGTTCGGGAGCGGCGGTTGCCGCGGCTGCGGAGCTTGCAAAGCGTCCCGAAAACGAAGGAAAGATAATAGTCGCCCTGCTGCCGGATTTAGGCGACCGTTATCTGTCAACACCGCTTTTTGCGGAATGAAAACTAACAAATAAGGAGTTGCCGCAAGGCTTTTCCAAAAAAATACAGAGGTATATTAAATGTCAATCGAAAAACCACGCATACTCACAATTCAGGATATCTCCTGCGTCGGACAATGCTCGCTTACCGTTGCGCTGCCGGTTGTTTCCGCCTGCGGTATAGAAACCGCGGTGCTTCCGTCAGCGGTTCTTTCAACCCACACCGGCGGATTCAAAGGCTTTACCTTCCGCGATCTTACCGACGATATGCCGGATATAGAAGAGCATTGGAGCAAAGAGGGAATACTTTTCGACGCTTTTTACACCGGATATCTCGGCTCGGTGCGGCAGATAGATATAGTAAGGCAGATTCTTTCATCAAGAGGAGTTCCGGGCGCGCCGAAGATAATTGACCCCGCGATGGCGGATCACGGTAAACTTTACGTGGGATTCAACGATGAATTTGTCGAAGCGATGAAGACTCTCGCGGCGGAAGCCGATTTCATTCTGCCTAATGTCACCGAAGCCGCTTTCCTCACCGGAATTGAATATAAAGAGACCTACGACGAAACCTATGTCGATTCGCTTGCCGAAGGTCTGCTTTCACTCGGCGCGAAGAACGTAGTTCTGACAGGCATCGGCTACACTCCCGACACTACCGGAGTTGTGGTGTATGAGGACGGCAAAAAGAGATATTACAAGCATATAAGGCTTGAGCAAAGCTGCCACGGTACCGGAGACATCTACGCCTCCGCTTTTACCGGCGCGTATATGCGCGGAAGAACCGCCTATAATTCTGCGAGGATTGCCGCAGATTATGTAGTGCGCTGCATCGAAAACACCCCGCCGGATCATTGGTACGGCGCTTGCTTTGAAGGCGTTCTGGGCGAGCTTATAAAAGCTGTTGAAACAAGGTAAATTATAATGATGGTTTCGACGAGAGGCCGTTATGCGCTCCGCGTTATGATCGATCTTGCCGAAAACGGCGCCGGCGATTATATTCCTTTAAAAGAGGTTGCTGCGCGTCAGGAGATATCCCGGAAATACCTTGAGAGTATAATGGTCAGCCTTTCAAAAAACAGGCTTGTTGAGGGAATACACGGCAAGGGCGGCGGTTATAAGCTGATAAAACCCCCGGAAGAATACCGCGTCGGCGATATTCTCCGCGCAACCGAAGTCTCCCTTTCGCCGGTCGCCTGCCTTGAAAACGAAGGCGGTACATGCGGTCGGGCAGTCAAATGCCGCACTCTTGATATGTGGATCAAACTTGACAAAATCATAACCGACTATCTCGACGGCATTACCATAGCCGATCTTATGAAAGACAGTTATGTCGAGGGAGAATAATAACTCGGATAACAAATAAACATAAAACTTCCCCTTGTTCGGACTTCATTTCCGAACAAGGGGAAGTTTTATATAAAGTATTCTTATTTCGTTTTAATATGTCTTATCGTGGTGTCTGCCATCTCGTCTATGCTGACTTCATAGTATCCCTTGATATCGGTACGGAGCCTTCCGCCTGTCGGCGCTGTCCATTCTTCGGGAATCGACTCGGCGCCATGCATCATGCCCCAGATAGAGCCGACGGTCGCGCCGTTGCAGTCGGTATCAAACCCCTGCATCACCGACCAGCAGACAGCGTCGGTGTAATCATTCCCCCAAAGCACCGCGGCTGCGACTATCATCGCGTTCGAAACGGTATAGCACCAGTCGAATCCGATCTTTTCGTCGTACCTTGACGATATCATTTTCGACGCCTCATCTATCGGTTTTCCTGCATGATAAAGCTCAAGGATGTCGTTTACTTCATTGAAGAAACGGCTATTCTTAGGCACTTCGCCGAGTCCCGCGAGAATGACTTCGACCGGATCGTCGCATACCGCGGCCCAGGCGAGCGCCGCCGCTACAAACATCTCACCGTAGATACCGTTTTTGATATGGCTGATGCTCGCATCCCGCCAGGCC
>JGI24712J26585_10001485_pt1 | contig 19964 bp, 16 predicted proteins | sample BioPla3DNA2_FD_26585 | JGI IMG/M metagenome (IMG submission 26585) | reverse complement strand
TCTGGTGAATAAAGCATTCCAACATGTGATAAAGAATATTCCCCTTCGTGCCAAGCTTCTTTTATTTTATTTCTGTTTTTTAAGATTGGCTTATTTCCCTCCATTAAATACACATCTTCATAAATAAAATCTGGTAATTTTGTCGTGTTGTTTGATATAAAGTGCACCTTCGATTTTATATTATAATTCACTATAATATCCTCTATTTTAAGTTCCCTATAGTTTTCTGAAAAAACATTCTCATATTCTCTATTTATATCAAAAATATATAGATTATTTTTTTCATTATTATCTAATTTACTGTACATTTTATATATCTCACTATTTTTTACTGTGCTATCTGCTATTGTCTGATATATATATATTGGTGGTAATTTTTCTATATTTTCTTTACTTAGTTTGCCTAATGTTTTACTATTTTTTCTAACAACATTAGATATTGATTTAGCCGCTTTTTTAGGAAACGAACGGGTCTTATACTTATCAAACTCTATAGATATATTATTCCAAGCAAATTTATTAAAATATGAAAAATTACTTAAAATTCCATGTAAATTACCGTATTTTGCTACTTCAGGTATCCCTATAGCTGGTGAAAATAGAAATACTTTATTTGGCATAGTTAGTTTCTCATCTTTTAGTGACTCAAATATATACTCAAGCGTTAAAGCCCCACCTAATGAGTACCCACCCATTATGATTTCAGGATTTTTAACTTTTTTCATCTCTTCATTAATTTTTTCCATACCAAATCTTACATTTTTGTACCAATCAATCTCTGTATATCTGATTAAATCATGTGGTACTGTACCATGCCCAGGTAGTCTTAGACATAAAACATAGTATCCTTTTTTATAGAATATTTCTGCTATATCTCTTTGACTATACGGTGAATCACTAAGTCCGTGAATAAGTAGAACTCCACCTTTTATTTCTTTAGGTATTAATTGAAATGAAACATTTAGATTCTCTCCATTATCATATGGATTTCCTACACTTTTTTTATGATATTTACTTGAAATATCATTTTCTTTTTCAGATAATTCTGTATATAGTTCCTCTAAATATTTTTTATCTGCATCAATATATTCACTAATACTTATATAATTAACATAATTATATAGTTTTGTTGCTCTACTTTCAATGTGATATTTTTTTAAATCTCTCATCTGATTTGATTCAATTGCTCTGTACAAATATACTGTTGTAACTGATGAGAATAAAAAAATTAATAAAATTAAAAATATTTTTTTTAAAATTTTCAATTATATTTTCCCCCTCTAGATATTTTCTAAAAAAACTCTACCTTATTTTATAAAGTAGAGTTTTATGTAAAATTATAATGTTCCTAAAACTATATCTAGTTTTTCGATAACTTTATCAATTTCCTCTTTTGTAACTGTAAGTGGTGGTGCAAATCTTAATACTATTCCGCCAGCACTACCTATTAATACACCATTTTTCATCATTTCACTTGAAATTAAAGGTATTTTTTCTGGTGTAACTTCCAATCCAATTAGAAGCCCTTCCCCTCTTACATCACTAATGCATTCATGTTTTTCTTGTAATTTTCTAAGACTTTCTTTGAAATATTCCCCTTTATCTCTTACATCTTTTAAGAAATCACCATTTATTATCTCTTTCACAGTGGCATTGGCAATTGCTGTAGATAGATGATTTCCTCCAAATGTACTTGCATGATCCCCTGGTACAAATAATGAAACTTCATTAACCGCAGCTACTGCACCAATTGGTATCCCATTACCAAGCCCTTTCGCTAATGTAGCAATATGTGGTTTTAATCCATACATCTCATGTGCAAATAGATATCCTGTTCTACCTACACCGGTTTGCACTTCATCTATAATTAGTAAAATATTATTCTCTTTTACAACTTTACCTAATTCATCCCAGAAATCTTTTTTTAGAACATTTACTCCACCTTCACCTTGTATCACTTCAATCATAATAGCTAATGTATTATCATTTAGTTTCTCTTTTATACTTTCGATATTACCATATTCAGCATAAACGAAACCTTCTGTAAGAGGTGTGAAATCTTTTTGATATTTTTCTTGACCTGTGGCAGTTATTGTTGTGATGGTTCTTCCATGAAATGATTTTTTCATTGTAATTATCTCATTTCTACCATTTAATTTTGCTTTTCCATATTTTCTAGCTAATTTAATTGCACCTTCATTTGCTTCAGCACCACTATTACAGAAAAACATCTTATCGAATCCACTATTTTCTACAATTAATTCAGCTAATAAAGCTTGATTTTCTATATAATACATATTTGAACTATGCATAATTTTATCTAATTGTTCTTTTGCAGCAGCTATAATTTTTGGATTTGAATGTCCCAAGTTTGTAACTGCAATACCTGCTAAAAAATCTAAATATTCTTTCCCTTCACTATCCCATACTTTTGTCCCTTCACCTTTCTCTATTGCAAGGTTAAGTCTGCCATATGTATTCATAACATATTTTTCTGTTTTTTGTTTAATTTTTTCAAATTTCATATATAATTCCTCCTAAATTACAATGATTTTATTTTGTTATCATTGTTCCGACCCCTTCGTCGGTAAATAATTCTAATATTAATGCATGATTTATCCTTCCATCAATAATATGGACTCTATTTGCACCTTTATTAATTGCTGTAATACATGCATCTACTTTTGGCAACATTCCACCTGATATTATTCCATCTGCTATCATATCATTTATCTCTTTTAAACTTATTGAATTTACTAAGCTAGTTGGATCATTTAAATCTTTCATAATCCCTTTTATATCTGTCATTAATATAAATTTATCTGCAGAAAGCGCCGCTGCCACTTCACCTGCTACATAATCTGCATTTATATTATAGGTATTTCCATCTTCATCTACACCTATAGAAGATATAACTGGTATATAACCTTCATTTTGAAGTATTTTTATCATTTTAGGATTAATTTTTTTCACTTTTCCTACAAAACCAATATCAATACTTTCCCCGTTTGATTCTATATATTTTTTTTCTGCTAATATTGAATTTGCATCTTTTCCTGTTAAACCAACTGCTTTACCACCATATTTATTTAATTTTGATACTATCTCCTGATTTAATTTCCCTGCTAGTACCATCTCGACAATCTCCATAGTTTCAGCATCTGTCACTCTATTTCCACAGTTAAATTCAGATTTTTTTCCTATTTTTTCTAACATTTTATTTATTTCAGGTCCACCACCATGTACAACAACTGGATTTATCCCTACATATTTCATAAGTACAATATCTTTTATTACTTGCTCTTTTATATCTTCATTTATCATAGCGTTTCCACCATATTTTAATACAATTGTTTTTCCATAAAACTCTTTTATATAAGGTAATGCCTCAATTAAAACATCTGCTCTATCCATATTAGTTAACATTCTTCCTCCTTTATATTAGTTTAGCTTCTATAATCTGCGTTTATTTTTACATAGTCATAACTTAGGTCACATCCCCATACTTTTGCACTTGATGCACCCAGTTTTAAATCTACAGTTATAATAATCTCATCTTTTTGTAGTTCCTCTTTTACTTTTACTTCGTTTTCCAATACTCCAATACCATTTTCACATACTTTTACATCTCCTATGAAAATATCTATGGCACCTTCATTTACAGAAACTTCAGAGTATCCTATTGCTGCAATTATTCTACCCCAGTTTGGATCTTTACCAAAAATTGCCGTTTTTACTAAAGGAGAAGTTATTATTGCCATCCCAACTTTTTTTGCATCTTCATCTGTTTTTGCATTTTTAATATATGCTTCTACTAATTTTGTTGCACCTTCACCATCTTTTGCTATACTTTTTGCTAAATACTCCATTACATAGTGAAGTGCATTTTTAAATAAATCATATCCTTCTATCTCTTTTGAATCTATTAATCTATTTTTTGCTCTTTTATTAGATAAAATTATAAGAGAATCATTTGTTGATGTATCTCTATCCACAGAGATCATATTAAATGTTTTGTCTGTAATCTCTTTCAATAAATTTTGCATAATACTTTGTTCTATATTTATATTTGTTGTAATATATCCTAGCATAGTAGCCATATTAGGATGAATCATCCCAGACCCTTTAGCTATTCCTCCAATTACTATTTTTTCCCCATTAATTTCAAACTGAACAGCTATATTTTTTTTAACAAGATCTGTTGTCATAATAGCATGTGCTGCATCGTCTCCACCATCTTTTTTAAGATTTTGACAAGCTTTTACAATTCCGTTTTCAATTCTATCCATTGGTAAAATAACACCAATAACACCAGTAGAAGATACTAATACTTTATCGCTTTCTATTTTTAGGTTTTCAGCAACTACTTCTGTCATTTTCAATGCATCATCATAACCTTTTTCCCCAACACAAGCATTTGCATTTCCACTATTAGCAACAATTGCTTTTATAGGATTTTTTATGTTTTTTAAACATACATCTATTGTTTTTGACCTCACTTTATTTAATGTAAAAACACCAGCTGCCACACAATTATCTTCGCTATATATTATCGCAACATCTTTTTTCCCAGTGTTTTTTCCTTTAATATTTGCATCTACTCCACTTGCTAAGAATCCATCTACACTAGTTATTGTCCCATTTTCAATTATTCGCATTTTGTCTCCTCCTCAATATATTATATTTTAACTTATTATATTCTAAATATTTTAAAATTGCAATATAATTTTAAAAAAATACCCCTAAAATAGTAAAACTATCTTAAGAGTATTTATTTTAATTTTATCTAATTTGTCCGTTACCTAAAACAATATATTTATATGTAGTAAGCTCATTTAAAGCAAATGGTCCTCGTGCATGAAGTTTATTTGTACTTATACCTATTTCAGCACCAAATCCAAATTCACCACCATCAGTAAATCTCGTAGAAGCATTTACATACACTGTTGATGCATCTACAGAATTAAGAAATTTTGTAGTGTTTTCATAATTATTGCTTATAATAGCTTCTGAATGTTTTGATCCATATTTATTAATATGTTCTACTGCAGAATCTATATTATCTACTATTTTGATAGATAATATTAAATCTAAATATTCTGTTTCCCAATCTAATTCAGTAGCATCTTTTTCATTTGGTAATATTTCTTTACATCTACTACACACTCTTAATTCTACACCATCTTTTTTAAGATTTTCTGCAATTATTGGTAAAAATTTATCTGCAATTTTCCCATTAATTAAAAGAGTTTCCATTGCGTTACACACACCTGGTCTTTGTGTTTTTGCATTCATACAAATATCATTTGCCATTTTAAGATCTGCATCACAATCTACATACACATGACATAGCCCTTTATCATGGAATATTACTGGTACAGTTGCATGTTCTGTTACAGCTTTTATAAGCCCACTTCCACCACGTGGAATAATAACGTCAATATATTCTTCTAACCTTGTCATTATTTTTACAGCTTCTCTTTCTGTAGTTTGAATAAGATTAATTGCATCTTCAGGAATTGTAGTTTCTTTTAGAGCGTCTTTTAAAAGAGATGCTATTATTTTATTTGAATGAATCGCTTCTTTTCCGCCACGTAATATAATGCTATTACCTGATTTTAAAGCTAATGCTGCTGCATCTGCTGTTACATTAGGTCTTGACTCATAAATCATCCCAATCACTCCAATTGGAACCTTAATTTTTTTTATATTTAAACCATTTTCTGTATTCCAACCTGTTATAATCTCTCCAACAGGATCAATAAGTGAAGCAATTTTCTCTATTCCATTTGCCATATCCTCTATTCTATTATCATTTAATAAAAGTCTATCTAACATCGCATCAGATAAATTATCTTTTTTCCCATTTTCTATATCTTTTTCATTCTCTTTTTTTATAATCTCTTTATTCTCTTTTAATTTTTTAGACATTAAAAGAAGTGCTCTATTTTTCTCTTTAGTAAGAGTAGTTGCTAATTTATGTGACGCCTCTCTAGCTAATTTACCATATCCAATGATTATCTCATTTAAATNCAATCTATTTNCCTCCTTAAATATTAAATTATTTTTAAAAAAATGGGGACATATAAGCCCCCCTTTATTTTATAATCTATTCATTGCACTAAATACTGCTTTAATCGCTGAACATATAATGTTTGTATCTACACCTACACCATAACTTGAATTGCCGTTTTTATCTTGTATCTCTATATATGATGCTGCTTTCGAATCAGAACCTTCACCTAAGGCATGTTCTGTATAATTTAATATTCTAAAATTTAAAATATTATTTTTACTAAATGCTCTTCTAAGTGCATCTAATGGACCATTTCCATTAATTCCCTGTATCTCTTTAACTTCGTTGTTATATTTATATTTTAATGTAATTGTAGTATTTTTATTATTTTCAATCTGTTCTTCTTCCTCTAATTCTGTTTCATTTATTTTATAACTTACTAATTTATATGGACCACTTAAATTTAAGTACTCTTTTTCAAACGTAGCTAATATTGTATCCGGTGCAACCTCGCCTTGTTTTTCAGAAATTGCTTGAATTATATCAGCAAATTCTCTATGCATACTTTTAGGTAATTTGTATCCGAAATAATAGTCCATTACATAAGCAATTCCACCTTTTCCAGATTGACTATTTATTCGAACTAGTGCTTCGTATTCTCTACCTAAATCAGCTGGATCAACTGGTAGATAAGGAACCTCCCATATTTTTTGACCCTTCTCTTTATAGATTTTAAGTCCTTTATTTATTGCATCTTGGTGTGAACCAGAAAATGCTGTGTATACTAGTTTCCCTGCATATGGATGTCTAATATGTACAGGTATTTTACAACATCTTTCGTAAATATTAATGACTTTATTAATATCACTAAAATCCAATTTAGGATCTATCCCTTGTGAGAATAAATTTAAAGCTAAAGCAACAATATCAACATTTCCTGTACGTTCTCCATTACCAAATAATGTCCCTTCTACTCTATCTGCACCAGCTAATAGCGCTAATTCACTAGCAGCTACCCCTGTTCCCCTATCATTATGAGTATGTAAACTTATATATACACTTTTTCTATCTTTAAAATTTTTAATCATCCACTCTATTTGATCTGCATACACATTTGGTGTAGACATTTCAACAGTTGCTGGCAAATTAAATATCATTTTCTTTTCTGGAGTAGGTTTCCATGTTTCTTGTACAGCCTCACATACTTCCAAAGCATAATCTAGCTCTGTACCAGTGAAACTCTCTGGCGAATACTCTAATATTATCTCGCCATCAAAATCTTTTGCTAGCTCTTTTATAAGTCTGGTTCCCTCAATTGCAATTTTTTTAATTTCATCTTTTCCTTTATTAAATACAACATCTCTTTGTAATGTAGAAGTTGAATTATATAAGTGAACTATTGCTCTTTTTACCCCTTTTAATGATTCAAATGTCTTCCTAATTAAAGACTCCCTTGCTTGAGTTAAAACTTGTATTGTTACATCATCTGGAATTAAATTATTATCAACTANATTTCTTAAAAAATCATATTCTATTTGTGATGCAGATGGAAATCCAATTTCAATCTCTTTAAATCCAACATCAACTAATAATTTAAAAAATTCCAATTTTTCCTCTACATTCATCGGTACAATTAAGGATTGATTTCCATCTCTTAAATCTACACTGGTCCATATAGGTGCCTTTGTAATCTCATTATTTGGCCATGTTCTATCTTTTAACTCTATTTTCTCATATTTTTTATACTTCTCAAATGCCATTTTTTTCATTTTTTATCCCTTCCTTTATTATATTTTCTACTTATATTTAACTAAATAATAGTTATTCTGAGCAGACAAAATATATATAAAGCATAGTAGCTTTTGTAGTTTACGCTATTAACCCCAGTCCCAACGCTATCATCCCCTTTTTTTAGGTTATTTAATCTATTTAATTAATAGTAACAAATATTTATTTGAATGTCAAGATATATTTACTGTGGATTTCGTTAGAAATTTTAGTGAATTATAGTGATCTAAAATAGAAATACTCCTAATAATCCACCCAAAATTATACAAATAATAGGATTCATCTTTTTAAACTGCAAACTTATTAAAATAATAATTGCAATTACAAGACTTCTATAGTCAATTCTGCTATACCAAATATCGTTTTTTACATATAAACATATAAATAAAAACTCAATCCCAATATATCCAATCATCCCAACTACAGCAGATCTTACTCCCCAAAAAACCTTTTTTACATGGATATTTTCTCTATATTTTTCATAAAAATCTGCAACTATAATTATTATTATAAATGCAGGCATCACCTCTGCAATAGATGCAGATATTGCACCTAATAATCCAAACTGTTTAAATCCAACATATGTAGCTACATTAATTCCAATAGGTCCTGGACTTGATTCTGCAATTGCTATCATATCTATAAATTCTGTTTCAGTCATCCACCCTCTCGGTATAACTTCCCCTTTAAGTATTGGTATGCTTGCTAATCCACCACCTATTGATAGTAACCCTACTTTAAAAAACACCTTTAACATTACTAAAAACTCAATCATTTTCTTCACCTCTATAAGTTAAAAATCCCATTAAAGCAGCAAATACAATAATAAGTATAACTTGTGCATATAAAAGTGATAGAAGAAATGCTATTCCAGCTATTATTAATGTCATATAACTTTTTGAAATTGTTTTTTTCATATTATATACCGCATAAAGAATTAATATTGCCACAGAGACTCTAACTCCCTGAAATATTTTTTGAAATAATAGATTTTCTTTTAATGTATTCAAAAATAAAAACAATCCACTAATTACTATAATAGATGGTGCGATCATTCCAAAAATAGAAAATATACTTCCAATAATCCCATTTTGTTTATATCCTATAAATGTAGCTGTATTTACTGCAATGGTCCCTGGTGTTGATTGACTTACAGCGTAAAAATCAAGTAATTCCTCTTTATTAAGCCATTTTTTTGTTTCAACAAGTTCTTTTTCCATAAGCGGTAACATTGAATAGCCACCACCAAATGTAAACAATCCTATTTTAAAAAATGAGATAAAAAGATCTTTATTCATTTTGCTATTCTCCTCTATTTTTATAAATTAATTTGCAACTATTATCTTTTTTTTATTATTTATAATAAAATTATATCATACTACACTAATTTTATCAAGATTTATAGTTGAATGTCAAGATTATAAATTTAGATTTATTTTACCTTATTCATTCTAAAATAATAATGTATGCTTTTGAAAATATAATATTTATAAAATCTCTCCATTAAAAAATTCACAACATATTATTTATTTTCTATAGAAAAAAGTAATAAGATTTTAATTTTTTAAAAATAAAAATTAAAAAACTATCGCCAAACTCCATAAATAAGATTATAATGATTTCATCTTTATGTTCTAACGCTACATTATAAATAAGATGAAATTTAAAAAAGTATTGAAGAATTTTTACTTTTAATGTATAATATAGTTATAAAAAAATAATAATTAAATATATTTATTATAGGAAAGGAGGATGTTACACAAACTTTTATCTAAGTTTATTGTAACTATAATTATTATGGAACAAAAATCAGGTAAAAATGAAAGAGAAGAATTATATCCACCAAATAATCCCTTAGATATCAATTTACAAAAAGGTGAATTTACTTTTGCAAAAGGTACAACAGAAGATCCCTTTATGAAATTAGAATGTGGCAAATTTTTGGGTCCTATTAAATTAGTATATGAAACTTATGGTACATTAAATGAAGACAAAAGTAATGTAATTTTAATTTGCCATGCTCTTACAGGTAATGCGCATGTTGCAGGTAAATCTGAAAATGGAGATACCGGTTGGTGGGATCCTATTATTGGTAAAAATCGTCCTTTGGATACAGATAAATATTTTATAATTTGTTCAAATATTTTAGGTGGATGTAGTGGATCTACAGGACCTAGTTCTATTAATCCTAAAACAAATAAACCTTATGCAATGGATTTTCCTACTATTACTATGAAAGATATGGTTAATGCACAAAAAACTCTCTTAGAACTTCATTTTGAAATTAATCATGTAAAAGCTATTATAGGTGGTTCCATTGGTGGGATGCAAGTTTTACAATGGGGTGTTGATTATCCTGAATTTGCAGACGGACTAATTGCAATTGCAGCTACAAGTAAATTATCTCCACAAGCAATAGCTTTTAATAAAATAGGTAGACACGCTATAATGATTGACCCTAAATGGAATAAGGGAAATTACTATTCTAACGAAGTTTTAGAAGGGCTTGCCCTTGCAAGAATGGTTGCTCATATTACATATTTATCTGATGAAGCTATGCAGATTAAATTTGGTAGAAAACACCAAAATAATAGTGAAATGTATGATTTCGATGAGAAATTTGAAGTTGAAAACTATCTTGATCATCAAGGATATAAATTTATAAAAAGATTTGATGCTAATTCATATTTATATCTTAGTAAATCTATGGATTTATTTGATATCTCTAGAGAATATGGTTCTTTAAAAGATGCCTTAAGTCGTTTAGCAGCTAAAAATATAATGATTATATCATTTAATTCTGACTGGTTGTTTCCACCATATTATTCTAAAGAGATGGCAGATATTTTGAAAGGACTTGGAAAAAATATAGAATATTTTGAAATTAGCTCTTATCACGGACACGACTCTTTTCTTATAGAATATGAAAAAATAAATCCAATTATACAAAATTTCATTAATAATATGGAAAAATAGATAAAACAAAAGGAGTTTAATAACTCCTTTTTTATTTACCCTTTTCTATAAGATAATGCTTCTAAAATATGTTCTCTTCTAATATTTTCAACGCCTTCTAAATCAGCTATTGTTCTTGAGATTTTTAAAATTTTATCAAAAGCACGTCCTGAAAAACTATATTTTTGTGCTGCTAATTTTAATATATTTTTAGAATCTTCATCTATATTACAATATTTTTTTATTTCTCTACCACTTATATTTGCATTTAACTTTAACCCTTTGTAACGGCTATATTGAATTTTTCTAGCACTTATTACACGTTTTTTTATTGATTCAGATTTTTCAGAAGGGAGGTTATTTAACATATCATCTTCTGATACCCTTTTAATATCAATATTTATATCAATTCTATCTAGTATTGGTCCTGATAGTTTCTTACTATATTTTTCAATTTGTGCTAATGAACATGTACATGTTTTTGTACCATGTTCCTCATATAAATATCCACATGGGCAAGGATTACTTGCACCAACAAGCATAAAATTAGCTGGAAAATCATTACTTGCGTTTGCTCTAGATATAGTTACAACTTTATCTTCTAAAGGTTGTCTTAACACTTCCAAAACTTTTTTTGAAAATTCAGATAGCTCATCTAAAAATAATACCCCATTATGTGCAAGAGTTATTTCCCCTGGTTTTGGGTATCTTCCACCTCCAATTAGAGCTATATCTGAAAGTGTATGATGTGGTGATCTAAAAGGTCTTGCTTTTATAATAGGATTATTTTTCAAAAGTAATCCCGCAATACTGTATATTTTAGTTGTTTCTATGATCTCTTCTTCTGTCATCTCTGGTAAAATAGTACAAATTCTTTTTGCAAGCATACTTTTTCCAGCACCAGGACTACCATTTAATAAAATATTATGTCCACCTGCAGCTGCAATTTCCATTGCACGTTTTGCCTTTTCTTGACCTTTTACCTCATCGAAATCAATATCGAATTTAAATTCTATCTCCTCATCAAATGGACCTTCATATTTTGGTACTATTTCATCATTTAAAAAATCTACTGTTTCTCTTAAATTTTTAACAGGAATAATATCTAATCCTTTAATCATATCTGCTTCTTTATAATTTTCATATGGAATAATTACACCTTTAATATTATTTTCTTTTGCTGCAATTACACTATTTATAACCCCTTTTACCTTATTTACTTCACCTGTTAACGATAATTCACCAATAATTAGATATGAATCAATTTTCTTATCTTCTATCATCCCCATAGAATTTAAAATTCCAATTGCAATTGGTAAATCAAATGAAGCACCCTCTTTTTTTATGTCCGCAGGTGACAAATTTACAACTATTTTTTTCGGCACCATAAAGAAATCACTATTTTTAATAGCAGCTCTCACTCTTTCTTTACTTTCTGATATTGCAGTATCTCCTAATCCAACAATTGAAAAATTAGGTAAACCATTTGATATATCTACTTCTACATTTACAATATAAGCATCTACACCTATATAACTACTACTTATTATTCTTGATAACATTTTCATCACTAATAAAATAACTATATTTTATTAATTTTCACCACCTTTTTGTAAAAAATTTTGATTTTTTTATTTATATATGTTATTATCTATTTATAGATTTTAAATTAAAATTAAGGAGTTGATTAATTTGCGTGTTTCTATAGTAATGGGAAGCGATTCAGATTTAAAAATTATGTCTGAATGTGCTAAACTACTAGAAGAATTTGATATACCTTTTGAAATTGCTGTTTTATCTGCACATCGTTGTACGGAAGAAGCTTTAAATTATGTAAAAAATGCCGAAGATAAAGGCGTTGATATTGTAATTGCTGCAGCTGGAAAAGCAGCTCACCTACCTGGGGTGCTTGCTTCTCATACAAATTTACCTGTAATTGGAGTACCTATGACTACTTCTGACTTAGGTGGAGTTGATTCATTATACTCTATAGTACAAATGCCAGTGGGAATCCCTGTTGCTACAGTTGCAATAGGTAGTACTGGTGCAAAAAATGCTGCTGTACTCGCATTAAAGATACTTGGTATTAAATATCCAAATTATCGTGAAAAAATACAGAATTATAGAGATAATATGAAAAAAAATGTTTTAGAAAAAAACATGAAATTACAAGAATTGGGATATAAATTATATCTTGAAAATATGTAATAAATAGTTCTACTTTTTTTAAAAAAGACAGCTAACCACTTAATTAGCTGTCTTTTCTTATTACTATTTATTTATGTTATAAAAAGCTTTAATTCCTCTATATTTAGCTACACTATTTAATTCCTCTTCAATTCTTAATAATTGATTGTATTTAGCCATTCTATCTGTTCTTGATGCTGAACCAGTTTTTATTTGTCCTGCATTTGTAGCTACTGCGATATCTGCAATTGTAGCATCTTCTGTTTCTCCTGATCTATGAGAAACAACTGCAGTAAATCCTGCTTCTTTAGCCATTTCAATAGCATTTAACGTTTCTGTTAAAGTACCTATTTGGTTAACTTTAATTAAGATAGCATTAGCTGAATTTTCTTTTATTCCTCTTTCTAATCTTTCTGTATTTGTAACAAATAAGTCATCTCCAACTATTTGTACTTTTTTACCAATTTTTGCAGTAAGTTTATTCCAACCTTCCCAATCGTCCTCTGCTAATCCATCTTCAATTGAAACTATTGGATATTTTTCAACTAATCCTTCGTAATATGCTATTAATTCATCAGTTGTTTTTTCAAAACCTTGTCTTTCGAAATTGTATTTTCCATCTTTATATAACTCTGTAGCTGCAACGTCAAGAGCTATTTTAATTTCTTCTCCAGGTTTATATCCAGCTTTTACAATAGCTTCCATAATACAATCTAAAGCATCTTCTGCACCTTTTAAACTTGTAGGAGCATATCCACCTTCATTACCTACGTTTGTAGAATCTCCTCTACCTTTAAGGATTTTTCCTAATGCGTGGAATATTTCTGTTCCAGCTCTTAATCCTTCTTTAAATGTAGTCATTCCTACTGGCATAACCATAAATTCTTGAACGTCTACTGCAGAGTCAGCATGTGCTCCTCCATTTAATATATTCATCATTGGAACTGGTAATTCTTTTGCGTTTACTCCACCAATATATCTATATAAAGGTAATCCTAATGCTTCTGCTGCTGCTTTCGCAACTGCTATTGAAACACCTAATATAGCATTCGCTCCTAATTTAGCTTTGTTTGGTGTACCGTCTAATTCAATCATTGCTTCATCAATTGCTACTTGGTCTAAAGCATCCATACCAATAACTCTTTCTGCAATAATTTCATTAACATTTTTCACTGCTGTAAGAACACCTTTACCTAAATATCTTGATTTATCTCCGTCTCTTAATTCTACCGCTTCATAAGCCCCTGTAGATGCTCCTGATGGAACTGCTGCTCTTCCCATAGCTCCACAAGCTAATATTACGTCTACTTCTATTGTAGGATTCCCTCTTGAGTCAAGAATCTCTCTTGCATAAACTTCATTAATCATTGTTGACATTTTACATCGACCTCCATTTATTTTTGTTTAAACATATTTTAACATATTTTGTTTTTATTGTAAAGTAATTTTTTAACAAGCAAACTAGTTCATCTATTATTTTCTACGTCCCATTATTCTTAATAGGTGCAGAAATAGGTTTATAAAATCTAAATAAAGCGCTAAAGCCCCATATATTGCATATTTATTTGCAAATGGTGAACTAGGATCTACAGTTGCACCTATTCTTTTAATCTTTTGATTATCATAAGCAGTTAAAGCCACAAATACTAATACACCTGCATATGTTAATATCATATCCATACTACTACTTTTCACAAAGAAATTTATTATACTTGCAATAATAATTCCAACTAGTGCCATAATTGCAAATCTTCCTACACCATCAAGATTTTTTTTAGTTACAAGACCTATTAAAGATGTCACTCCAAACATAGCTGCACATACTATAAACGTTGTAAATATTGATCCACTTGTATATGCTATAAATATCGGACTTAAGAGTAATCCATTTAGACCTGCATATACAAAAAATAGTATAGTAGCGTTCATACTACTTAATTTATTAAATGCAAAACCTATTATAAGTACTAATGCTATTTGTAAAATCCCTATAAATAACATGTTATTAATTGCGAAAGCTAATAAAGCTTCATTTGTTGCTGTAGCATAAGATATTCCCGCAGTTAATAAAAGTGCTAAAAACATCCAGCCGTAGACAGCATTAACAAATTGCGATACATTTGAATTAGTATAATTTGAATTTCTATAAGCACCTTGTGTTTCAAAATTATCAAAATTCATCTCTTTTCCTCCTTAAAATTTTATAGTTATTATTTTCATAAATATTTTTTTAATTTTAAATAAATTTCATTATGTATATCATCTATTTCACGTAATTTTCCATTTAAAATACAACTAATCTTTTCCCATTTATATTTTTCTGCTAAAAAACATCCATTTTCATATGTATCTTTTAAATATTCAATATCTTTTTCGTGAATATCTTTTTCTATATCTCCATTTATCTTATTTTTTCTGTTTTTCGTTAATTCTAAACTATATTCCAATGGTAAATCTAGAAAAAATACCAAATCTGGTTTAGGTAATTTTATTTTATTAAACTCTAAATCATTTAACCAGTCTAAATACTCTATTTTTTCTGCAATATGAGATATTTTAGATCCTTGATGAATCATATTCGATGTTGTATATCTATCCGATAATATTATTCCACCCTCATTATAGAAGTTTTCCCAATCTTTTTTATACGATGCATATCGATCAACTGCATAAAAAGTTGACGCTGTATATGGATTAACTGAATTAGCATTCTTCCCAAAATCCCCATTAAGATACATTTTTATAAGAGATGATGCATCACTTTCATAGTTTGGAAATTGAACTTTTTTTATTTTGTAATTTTCTTTTATTAATCTATTATAAATTTTTTCAGTTTGAGTTTGCTTTCCACTCCCATCGACACCAGATTCTATTACAATAAGTTTTCCCATTTTAAAGAACAATTATATTACTATAATGTTCTACACCACCTTTCTATTTATAGTTTAATTCAATATAACTATTAATTCTATTTTTTTCATATTTTTCCACTTCTACAATATCTTTCACACATGAAGTTTCAACTAAATTATGTGTTTCCATTGCGTATTCTATTATTTTATATATATCTAAAAATTTTATTTTTTGTTTAACAAAATAATTTACAGCTAGATCATTTGCTGTATTTAAGCATAATGGCATTGTTTTCCCAGTTTTTCCAGCATAATATGCAAAGTCGATCCCTTTAAAAATATCTTTATTTATCTTTTTAAATGTTAATAAATTATACTCTAATAAATTTAAACTTTTTACTGAATTATTAGAAATTCTATAAGGATGAGTAAGAGCGTATTGTATAGGAATTCTCATATCCGGAGTTCCTAATTGTGCAATAATAGAATTATCTTTATACTCAACCATAGAGTGTATTATGCTCTCCGGATGCATTATAACGTCAATTTTATCGTAATCATAATCAAATAAATATCTTGCTTCTATAATCTCAAGTCCTTTATTAATCAGTGTTGCTGAGTCTATTGTGATTTTTTTCCCCATATTCCAATTTGGGTGCTTTAATGCATCTTCCAGTGTTACATTTTTTAATTCGTCATATGAATAATTACGAAATGCTCCACCTGATGCAGTTAATATTATTCTATTAACTTCATCTTTTTCCCCACATTGAAGTGCTTGAAAAATTGCACTATGTTCGCTATCTATTGGGATAAGTTCACTTTTATATTTTTTAACAAGATCATTTATAATTTTACCTGATGTTACTAATATCTCTTTATTCGCAATAGCAACTCTTTTTCCGCTTTTTAATGCAATTACTGTGGTTTCTAATGTGCTGGTCCCTGTAACAGCATTGACTAGTATATCATATTCTGCTTCATTACACATCTCTTTTATTGCATTTTCACCATGAAATATTTTCACACTATAATTTATATTTAAATTTAGATAATCATAACCTTTTTTTGTTCCAATTGCAATATATTTTGGTTTATATTTATTTACTTGTGTACAAAATAGTTTATAATTAGTATTTGCAGACATTGCTACAATTGAAAACATAGAATTATTTTCTATAACATCCAGTGTATTTTTACCAATACTACCTGTTGAACCTAAAATAACTAGTTTTTTCATAATATCCTCCATTATATTATTTTGTTATGAAAAATTTAACATAATAATAAAGTGTTGGTGTTATAAATATAAGGCTGTCAAACCTATCTAAAAATCCCCCGTGACCAAATAATAGATTACCAGAATCTTTTATATTATACTCTCTTTTTAACAAAGATTCTCCTAAGTCACCTAATTGACCTATAATACCTATAACCATTCCTAATAATATTAAGTGAATAAAAGGTATATTTACTTCTTTAAAATATAGAACATATTTAATAAGAAATAAAGCTAATATAGGTGCTACAATACCAGCAATACCACCTTCAATAGATTTTTTAGGACTAATTTTCGGAGACATTTTATGTTTTCCAAATTTAATTCCAATAAAATATGCAGCAGAATCACTTGCCCACACAAGTAAAAATGCAGTTAAAATCCAATGATTTCCATAATCAACATGTTTTAACAGTAAAACATGTGAAAATAAAAAAGGGACATATAGTATTCCTAAAAATGTATACGATAATTTCATACTAGTTTCTTCAATTTTTCCTGAAAATATATGTGTTATAATAGTAAGCATAACAAAAAAAGTCAATATAAAATAAGGCTCATTTTTTATAAATGAGAAAAATTCATATTTAAAATAGCAAAAAGTTGGTATGAAAAAAGACGCTAATATTCCATAGACTTTATATGTTTTTATCCCTTTTTTGTCTAGCATTTTATAAAATTCAAATGTAGATATTACAATTATACCTGTCATAACAAACCACAAAGAGATATCCCCTTTTAACATAACTAATATAAGCCCGGGTATTGTTAATAGTGCAACTAATATTCTACTAATCATATTTTTAAACCTCCAAATTTTCTTTCTCTTTTATTGTAACTACTAATTGCCTTCATAAATTCCTCTTTATTAAATTCAGGCCAATACTTATCTGTAATATAAAATTCACTATATGCAATTTGCCATAATAAAAAATTACTTATCCTAAATTCTCCACTTGTTCTTATAATTAATTCTGGATCTGGTATATTAGATTGATATAGATGGTTTTGGATATCCTCTTCATCTATTATTTTCTTATCTGTTTCTTTAATTATTTTATTAACAGCATCAACAATTTCAGCTCTTCCACCATAATTAAATGCAATATTTAATGTAATTTTATCATTATATTTCAATTTTTCCTCAATATCATCCATAAGTTTAATTAAAGAATCATTTAAACCATTTTTTCTTCCAGAAAAAACAATTTTTATCCCATTTTTATTTAAATTATTCACCTCATTAAGAAGATATTCTTTAAATAAAAACATTAAAGCATCCACTTCTGATTTCGGTCTTTTCCAATTTTCTGTTGAAAAAGCGTATACAGTTAAATATTTAATTCCAAGCTCAATAGAAATTTCTAAAATATTTTTAAGATTTTTCACACCTTCAGTATGTCCATATACTCTATTTTTTCCCTGTTTTAAAGCCCATCTACCATTTCCATCCATTATAATACCAATGTGGTTTAGAGATATATTCCCATTCATCACAACGTTATGCAAAAATATTTTGAATAACTCCCTCCAATTTCATATATTTTTACAACTTATAAAAATTTATATACGATATTAATAATATCATATTTTTACTTTTTTTACCACTATATTTTACATTAAATCTATTTAATTTTTTATTTTTATAAATATCGAAATTGCATTGTAAAAAAATATTAATTTAAAATATTTTGTTTTATAAAAATTTGTTTAAATCACTCACCTAGATAATTTAAAAAAACTTTTTTATCTAAATTTATTTACATTATTAAAGTTTATTTTCAGTTAAAATTTTATCATTATTTTTGATTTTGATTTTGATTTTGATTTAATAAAAGTGTCTGTATGCTCATCTTTATATTTTAATTTTATTTTAATTTTAGTATTATTCTTATTGATAAATGTGAATATATGGTTAAGGATATAATTTTCAAAATTATTCTATGCAAATTTATTTAATTTAAAATGTATTTTTTAGATATGAAATATAAAAATCTTATTTAGTTTTTATATTGATTTTTGATAGAATAAAGTATCTAGCAAAATAAAAAAGCAAAAATAACTAAAAATTCAAACTAGGTCTAAAATATTAAATAATAATACCAATATAAATAGATTTTAAATTAAAATTAACATGTAGATCTTTTACATTTGAGAGTAGAAACATATTAACCAATAATTATACACCTAATAATCTTTATATATTTGTATTTGCTAATGTTTCTAAATATTCTTTTTTTCCATATAACATTAAACTAATCACTTTAAAAGTAGAGATCCTTTCTTTATATAGTTTTCTTTTTCTAAAAGCAAATTGTAATATAAGAGGTATTGAAAATAATTTTGACATTGCTGTAAAAGCAGCACCTTTTGTAATAAAATATCTGTTATTATAACCTTCAAACCATGTTGAATCACCTAAATAAATATCAGCAATTTTTATAGGTATATATTTTATTTTCATCTTTTTTCTTATTGCATCGTATAAAAATATATTTTCTTCACCACAATAATATTTTGCTCCTGCACCAAAAAGTTCATTAAACTCTATATTATTCTCAACTATTTTTTTTCTTCTAAAAGCAATTTCAACAGATGAAATTTTCATTGAATTTATAAAATTAATATCTTTTGATTTTTTATTATATTTTTTAAATTTTTTATTTATCCCTTCTATTTGAAAAACTAATATATCATAATTTGTATGTAAATTAAATTGCTCTAAAATTATATTTTTATATTGATTTGCATAAATCATATCGTCATCTGCAATTAAGCATATATCCGCTTTACTATTCTTAATTGCTAAATTCCTACTTTTACTTAATTCACATTCTTTCGAATCAATCCAAACTACTTTATCATCACTATTATTTTCTTTTCTAAT
>JGI24712J26585_10001481_pt1 | contig 19988 bp, 15 predicted proteins | sample BioPla3DNA2_FD_26585 | JGI IMG/M metagenome (IMG submission 26585) | reverse complement strand
ATAATCTTCCTTTCAGCTTTGAATAAGTTCTATTCCTATTCTTGACATCAAGGAAGATTATTAATCTTATTTACACAAAATTTCTGCCAGTCTCATACATTTACAGCGTTTTTGAATTTTTCAGGTGCAAGGTTTTTGTTCCAAGCGGCAATATACCCGCACACACATGCAGTAAATCAGTGTATCTGTTACGGGAATAATGGTTTTTTTGCCCGTCAATGGGGCTGTCTCACCAGGAACGTGAAGTTCCAGTTGAGACAGTCTCACTTTTTATACAACATAAGGCAGACTGTAAACAGTCTGCCTTATGTTGTTTTTTTGGCTCTACCCCATCTATTGACATAGAGCCCTTTTAATTTAAAAAGCTTTTGCTTTGCTCTACTGCGATTTTATCGCATCTGTTATTAAATTCATTCTCAGCATGGCCCTTCACCCAAACAAATTCAACCTTATGGGGCTCCATTGCTTTAAAAAGCCTTTCCCAAAGCTCATGATTTTTTGCTTTTTCCTTTTTGCTCTTCATCCAGTCGTTCTTCTGCCATTTTTCAGCCCAGCCAAGGTTTATTGAATCCACTATATACTTTGAATCGCTGAATACTGTTACATCACAGGGCTCTTTTAATGCCTCCAGTCCTGCTATGACGGCCATGAGCTCCATGCGGTTATTGGTTGTCATAGCCTCACCGCCTGATAGCTCCTTTTTGTTTTTTTTATACATTAGTATAGTTCCCCATCCACCGGGTCCCGGATTGCCTGAGCAAGCCCCGTCAGTGTATATGCTTACCTTTTTAAGGTTCATCGGTCTCTTCCTCAGCTTCCTTCTCTGCTCGCGCAATAGATATAACCCTTACTCCTTCTGGTACTCGCATTAGCCGCACACCCTGGGTTGCTCTCCCATAGATATTAATGTCCGATACATCCATTCTGATGATTATTCCATCGTCTGAAATCAGTAAAATATCGTCATCATCATCCACTACTTTCATGGCGGCAACTTTTCCCGTCTTTTCAGTGATCTGATAATTTTTCAGCCCTATGCCGCCGCGCCTTTGAGGTTCCCCGCCTCTGCGAAAATATTCTTCAATGGGTGTTCTCTTGCCATATCCATTTTCCGTGACAGTCAGAACACTTCCGCCGGCTCTTATCCTTGCCGCGCCTATACACCAGTCTCCAGTCCTGAGAGATATACCCCGAACACCTGCAGCAGCTCTTCCCATGGGCCTTACGTCTTTTTCATTGAAGCATATTGCCATTCCGTCTCTTGTCGCAATTAATATATTTTGGTTACCATCAGTCTGTCTAACCGATATCAGTTCATCGCCTTCCTCAATTCTCAGAGCCCGGATACCCGTATTTCTTATATTCTTCAACTCAGTAAATCTCAGTCTTTTTACAGTTCCTTTCTTTGTGACCATTACCAGATACACGTCTGGCTTATAATCTCTCACATGTATCATCGCAGTCACTTTTTCATCTGGCTCTATTGGGATTATGTTGACTATATTCGTACCCTTTGACGTTCGTCCGGATTCGGGAATAAGGTATCCTTTCTTTCTGTATACTCGTCCATAGCTTGTAAAGAACAGTATATAGTCATGGGTAGAGGCTGTGAATACCGTTTCTACATAATCCTCTTCACGAGTGGTCATTGCCGTAATGCCTCTTCCGCCTCTTCTTTGTGATCTGTAGGTACTTGAAGGCATGCGCTTTATATATCCCGCATTCGTCAGTGTATAAACACACTCTTCTTCGTCTATCAAGTCTTCTATGTCGATTTCATCTTCGACGATAGCAATTTCAGTTCGCCTCTCGTCACCATATTTGTCCCTTATCTCTGTAAGCTCTTCCACGAGTATATCCTTGCGAAGCTGCTCAGAACCCAGTATTTCCGTATAGTATGCTATTTTCTCCAGTAGTTCATTGTATTCTTTTTCAATCTTTTCACGTTCCAGACCCTGCAGCCTTCTCAGCTGCATGTCCAGTATAGCCTGTGCCTGTACCTCTGTGAGATTAAATCTTTGCATAAGTCGTTCCCGCGCGTCATTATAGCTGGAACGAATAATCGCGATGACTTCATCAATATTATCTACAGCTATTCTGAGACCTTCAAGAACATGGGCTCTTTCCCTGGCTTTTCTCAAATCGTACTCTGTTCTTTTAACGATTATCTCAAGTTGAAATGCTATATACTCGTCCAATATCTCTCGTAATGAAAGCACCTTTGGCTGGCTCTGATTATTTACCAGAGCCAGGAGTATTATGGCATACGTGGTCTGAAGCTGTGTAGAGGCATATAACCTGTTAAGAACAACCTGCGGATTTGCGTCTCTCTTTAGCTCAAACACAATTCGCATTCCATCTCTGCCGGATTCGTCCCGGATATCATGTATACCTTCTATTCTCTTATCTCTTACCTGATCGGCTATGTTCTTTATCAGATTTGATTTGTTGACCTGATATGGTATTTCGGTGACTATAATCCTGTTGCGGCCCTGGGAATATTCTTCAATTTCCGCTTTTGCGCGCAACTTTATTCTGCCTTTTCCTGTTGCGTAGGCAGCTCTTATTCCGGCTCTTCCCATAATTATTCCGCCTGTAGGGAAATCCGGCCCCTTCATGTGTTCCATTATGTCTTCCAGTTCTGCGTCTGAATTCCGGATAACACAGATAGTGGCGTTTATTACCTCTGTCATATTGTGGGGAGGAATATTTGTTGCCATCCCCACGGCAATTCCCGAGGAGCCGTTTACCAGCAAATTAGGAAAGCGTGACGGCAGAACATGAGGTTCTTTTTTTCTTTCATCAAAATTCGGAATAAATTCGACGGTTTCCTTTCCTATATCCCGAAGCATTTCGTTTGCTATCTTGGCCAGTCTTGCCTCAGTATACCTGTATGCAGCAGGTGGATGACCGTCTATCGAGCCAAAGTTACCCTTACCGTCTATCAGAGGGTATCTTAAAGAAAAATCCTGAGCAAGACGTACCAGGGCATCGTATACCGATGAATCGCCGTGTGGGTGATAGTTTCCCAGAACGGCACCGACTGTTGTGGCAGACTTTCTGTAGGGCTTGTCGCTTCCAAGCCCGTCTTCATACATGGTGTATATTATACGCCTGTGAACAGGCTTAAGTCCGTCCCTGACGTCCGGTAGTGCACGACCGACAATAACCGACATTGCATAGTCAATGTAGGACTTTTTCATTTCCTTTTCCAGCTCTACTTCGATTATTGTCTGGTCGGGGTAAGAAATATCGTAATTATTATCTTTTTTACTCATTTAAAACAACCGCCCTTTAATTCTGTTTTCCGTCCGGCGGAAAGCAGTTACATAGCTCATATATCCAGGTTAACAACATATTTGGCGTTTTTCTCTATAAATTCGCGCCGGGGTTCGACTTTCTCTCCCATTAAGATGGTAAATATCTCATCTGCCGCCACAGCATCCGCCAGCTCCACTTTGAGCAAAACTCTTGTTTCCGGGTTCATCGTTGTTTCCCACAGCTCTTCTTTGTCCATTTCGCCCAGGCCTTTATTTCGGCTTATTTCAATTTTTGCGTTCTCATCATTTCCCCTCATCTCCCGGGAAATAATGTCACGCTCTCTTTCGCTTTGAGCATACCTTACTGTCTTTCCTTTAACCAGCTTAAATAGCGGTGGCTGGGCAATATAAACATGTCCGTTTTCAATGAGAGGTCTCATATATCTGAAGAAAAAAGTGAGTAATAGTGTTCGTATATGGGCACCGTCCACATCGGCGTCGGCCATTATGATAATCTTATGGTATCTCAGCTTCTCTATGTCAAAATCATCGCCGATTCCGGCGCCAAGAGCCGCTATAATTGGCATCAGCTTATCGTTGCCGTAGACCTTGTCAACTCTTGCTTTTTCTACGTTGAGCATTTTTCCCCACAGGGGTAATATTGCCTGATATCTGCTGTCTCGGCCACCTATAGCCGAACCTCCCGCTGAATCTCCCTCTACTATGAATATCTCTGTAAGAGATGCGTCCCTCTCATAGCAGTCAGTCAGCTTACCGGGCAACGTAAGTCCATCCAATGCGCTTTTTCTTCTTGTCAGCTCCCTTGCCTTTTTAGCAGCTTCCCTTGCCCTGAGAGCCATCATACATTTATCAAAGATTGTTTTTGCTACAGCCGGGTTTTCTTCCAAATAATCACCCAGCTTCTGATATACAAGGTTGTCAACCAGAGTTCTTATCTCTGAATTTCCCAGTTTTGTTTTTGTCTGACCCTCAAACTGGGCATCTATCAGCTTAACACTGATTATAGCGGTAAGCCCTTCTCTCGTGTCCTCTCCGCTTAACCTTTCTTCTCCTTTAAAAAGATTATTTTTCCTTCCATAATCATTCAATATCCTTGTCAGTGCTGTTTTAAAGCCCGTCTCATGCATGCCACCTTCAGTAGTTTTTATATTGTTTGCAAAAGACAGGATTATCTCGTTATAGCTTTCCGAATACTGAATGGCTATCTCGGCTATGCTTGTGTCCCTATCACCGCTTATATATATAACTGGTTCATGCAGTGGCGTTTTGTTTTTGTTTATCATCTCTACAAAGGATCGAATGCCGCCTTCATAATGCATCCTCTCGCTTCGCTCACTGCCGGGCCGCTTGTCCTCAAGGGTTATGGTCAGACCTGCATTTAAAAACGCCTGCTCTCTTAGCCTGTTATAAAGAACATCATAGTCATATTCCACAGTTTCAAATATTTCGGGATCCGCCTTAAACCTGATCAGTGACCCAGTGCAAGTACTTTCACCTAACTCAGTGATGGGCTGAACGACTTTGCCGCGTGAAAACTTCATAACCCATGCCTTTTCACCATCACATACCTGAACTGTCAGCCATTCGGATAGAGCGTTTACCACAGATGCGCCTACCCCATGCAGTCCGCCGGATACCTTATAGCCTCCACCGCCAAACTTACCCCCTGCGTGAAGAACAGTGAAGACTACCTCCAGTGCAGACTTCCCAGTCTGCTCCTGTGTTCCCACAGGTATACCGCGTCCATTGTCTTTAATGCTGATTACATTATCTTCTTCTATTACTACATCTATTTGTGTACAGTATCCGGCAAGAGCCTCATCTATTGCGTTATCGACTATTTCATAAACCAGATGATGCAGACCTCTGGCAGATGTTGTTCCTATATACATTCCCGGTCGTTTCCGGACGGCTTCTAGCCCCTCTAATACCTCAATTTGAGAAGCATCATAATCATTTTTATGATCCATACAATCATCCCTTTCAGCCGTTATGACTGTTCATTTTGAAAGAAATACTATCATTAATATCTATTGCTCAATTCTTCCGTTTTCCCATCTTTTCAGAAGTGTTGCAGTGGACAGCTGGGACAGGTATACCAAATTCTTTCCCTTGTTTTCACATACTGCAAACACTTTTGGAAGGTCACCACTAATATCTATAACCTGACCGTTCTTTTCGGCCTTGGCTAAAAAATCCCTTGTAATGTATGATGTTGTGGTGTTGTCCATATCAAATATGCCGACTATATTCTTTTTATTTACAACTACATCCTGACCAAGATAAAGGTACATTTCTTTCACCCTCTTCTATGCTGCCGAATCTGATATAATGCCCGTTTTTATATGAAGCGACCTGCAACGATTTTATATATCCTGCCGCCTGTCTTCTTTTCTATTTCTTCACCATCACAACAGCTTATGAACACCTGACCTCCGGATATTTTATTGAGGACGAACTCCTGTCTTTGAGGATCAAGCTCACTTAAAACATCGTCAAGCAGCAAAATGGGGTATTCCCCCATGTCCCGGAAACTTATTTCACGTTCGGCAAGCTTCAAGGAAAGAGCGCTGGTCCTTATCTGTCCCTGGGATGCATATCCTTTTGCCGGCCGGCTATTTATGTTAATAATCAGATCATCCTTTTGAGCACCGGATAAACACATCCCGGAGTCTATCTCGGCCTGTCTGTGCTCTTTCTGGTGCTCCATCAGGAGCGAGTATATTTCTGAAGGTTTCACGGATTGATTTTCCCCTGAAATACCATAAGATTTGTATATAATCTCCAGTTCTTCACCGCAGCCTGATATTTCCCGGTGAATTTTTGAGGCATATACCGACAGTTTGCCGCACCAGGATGCCCTGTAGTAGATAAGCTCTGCTCCCGTTTTGGCCAATCTCATATTGAAGTCATCCAGGACCTTTAAAAGACCCGGCTTTTCCTTAAAGTCACGAAGTATCCTGACCTTATGCTCATACAGACGGTTAAACTCACTTAGGCACGACACATATTTTGGTCTTAACTGACATATAGCCGAGTCGATAAATTTCCTTCTCTCAGATGCCGGACCTCTTACTATCTCAAGATCGCTGGGGCAAAACAGGATTGCACAGATGCAGCCGGCAATATCGGCGGCACTCTTCTTTTTTACGCCGTTTAATACGATCCGCTTTCTTCCTTTTCTTTTCAGATATATCTCCAGTCTTTGTTCTCTTCCCCTTGAAAAGAAATCGGATATTACAGAAGCATGCTCCTCTTTAAACCCTATAAGCTCGCTGTCCCTGCGTGTCCTGAAGGATTTTGCTCCCGTAAGAAAATATATGGCCTCCAGCAGGTTTGTCTTACCCTGAGCATTGCTGCCTGCGATAAGGTTAATTCCTTCTCCGAACTGCGCCTTGGCTTCCTGATAGTTCCTGAACCCTTTTAGTTCAATATTTTTTATAAGCATCATTCATAACCGACGGTAAAGATAATGTCCCCAAACCTGACTGTGTCGCCGGGTACAATTTTCTTTCCGCGCATTGTGCATATCTCTTCGTTTACATAAACCCTTCCGTCACGTATGAGCCTTTTCGCATCGCCGCCGGTTTCTGCGATGCCTGCGAACTTTAATAATGAGTCCAGCTTAATATAGTCTGTAGTAATTTTTACAATTTTCTCCATACTAATAATCCGTTTCCGATTTTATTCTTACCGGAAGAATCATATATAAGAATTTATCGCTGCCATCAGAGGGTAAAATCAGGCAAGGGTTATTTGCAGAGTTGAGCTTTAAAATCACGGTGTCTGCCGGAGTAGCCTTTAATGTTTCCAAAACGTATCTGTTGTTAAATCCGATTTCAAGATTTTCGCCGTCGCCTATGACCTTGCATTCATCACTTGCCTTGCCCAACGTCGAAATCGTCTGGATTTTTAACAGATTTTCTTCAAATCTGCACCTTATGGGGCTTTTTACTTTCTCATTGATAATAAGGGAAACCCTCTCGACGGATTCTATCAGGCTTTTTCTTTCCGCTTGAATTGAATATTTGCTTTCAATTTGTATAGCTTTTTTATAGTCCAGAAACTCTCCCTCGAGGCGTCTTGATATGAGTTCGGTATTGCCGATATTAAAAAGAATGTGTCTTGTTCCTAGAGTTATTTTAACCGGATCATCACTGTCTGTCACAATCTTTTGTACTTCAGAGAGGGCAGAGCCGGGTACAACAAAGCTGGTGTCCGTGAGCTCAGATTCTTCCAGCTTCTCTCGTCTTAGAGCAAGCCTGAACCCGTCCAGCGATACTACAGTCAAATAACCGTCTTCGACCTCAAAAAGGCTTCCTGTATGGATTGGCTTTATTTCATTGTCGCTGACTGCAAAAATAGTTTCTGATATTATTGATTTTAAGGTGCCTTCCGGTATGGTAAGCGATTTTTGAAGATCAACCATTGGAAGCTCGGGATAATCGTCTGCAGGTGTTCCTATTATTTCAAAGGAACTCATACCGCAGACAAGCCTTACCATGTAGTTTGAATCTGCTGAGACTGTGATAATGTCGTCTGGCATTTTGCGAACAATGTCAATCAGCAATCTGGCATTTAAAACTATGCTGCCCTTTTCATGAATGTCTGCCTCTACGGAGGTTCTGATACCTGTTTTTAAATTATACCCGGATATTTTCAGGTTTTCGTCAGCCTCAAGTAACAGGCCTTCTAAAACCGGAATTGTGCTTTTTGTAGCTACAGTGATTGATGCGGTCGATATACCGGACAGCAAAATAGCTTTTTCGCAAGAAAATTTTATCATAATCTTCTCCATAACCCTTCGGCTAAAAAGCTTACCTCAGGGTGCCGCTTTTTCGGTGAGCGGTACGCCGATTTATTTTGAAAAATAGTAATTTACGTATAAAACAAGTATATAGAGAATATAATAATATATTTAGCAGTTTTAGTCGTAGATAAAAAATAATGTGGAAAACTATATTTTTGATAATAAATCAGTGATTTTGTGACGTTTAAAAGAATGTGGATAAAAACAAAGAAAATGAGGATATTACAGAGTATAATAGATATTAACAGACGATATAATAATATGTTGGTAAATATGTGGACAATTCTATCTGTTTGTTATGTTTGAAGATATGTCCCGTATGGTGTCTGCAAACTCCGGAGATTTAGATATTAAGCCCTCAATTTTGCGTATCGCGTGCATGACGGTAGAATGGTCTTTGTTACCGTGATGCACTCCGATATCCGCCAGGGACAGACTGGTCAGCTTACGCATCAGATACATTGAAACCTGTCTGGCAAGGGCAATGTTTCTGGCTCTGCTTTTTCCGACTATCTCATCTGAAGTGACAGAATAATAGTTTGCAGTCTTTTCAATAATCGTTTCAGGAGTAAATTCTCTTTCGTTCCTGATTATGTCCTTTGTAATCTTCTCAACAAGCTCAAGGTTGATTTCACTGTTATCAAGTAGATCGCGGTATGCCATTATTTTTTTGACAGTACCTTCGATTTGTCTGATATTTGCAGTGATGTTTTCTGCAATATAATGTGAAATCTTATCAGGAAGGATGATTCCCATCCTCTCGGCCTTATTTTTCACAATGGCAACTCTCGTCTCATAATCTGGAGGTTGAATGTCTGCAATAAGACTTCCTTCAAAGCGGGATTTAAGCCTGTCTTCAAGTCTCAGCATTTCCATTGGCGGTCTGTCGGAGGTCAGGACAATCTGTTTTCCGGCTTCGTAAAGCGTATTGAAGGTATGAAAAAATTCCTCCTGCGTCTGTACTTTACCGGCTATGAACTGAATGTCGTCCATAAGCAAAAGATCGGCTTGTCTGTATTTTTCCCTGAATTCAATATTTTTACCGGTTTGTATGGCAGAGATAAGCTCGTTTGTAAAGTCATCGCCCTTTGCGTATACTATTCGATATGAGGGATACGATTTTCTGATAGCATGGCCAATGGCATATAGGAGATGAGTCTTACCAAGGCCGGAGTTCCCATATATGAATAGTGGATTGTATGAAGTGGCAGGACTTTCAGCAACAGCCATTGCCGCGGCATGGGCATATCTGTTGGAAGCACCCACTATAAAACGCTCGAAGGTAAACTGGGAGCCGTCCATAGGGTTGGCAACATGCGCATTTTCATTGGTGTTATTATATTCTTCAAGCTCATTTTCACATAAGACAACAAGGTCAAACTCACCACTGAAAATATCGAAAAGAGCCCCTTTAATCTTATCTGCATATCTTGAAACTATAATATCGCGTCTAAAACTGGTAGGCGTATATATAACGAGAACATTGTCTTTTATATCAACGACCTGGCAGTTGTCAAACCATGTTTTGATTGCCGTCGGTGTCAGATCTTTTTCCAGTGTCTGGAGAATACAGGTCCATAAATCGGTAGCGGAGTTCAATAAATATCAGTCCCTTCATACCGATAATAAATCGCTATAATAACTATGTAATTATACCAAAAAACCATTAAATTATCAATGTTTTTGCAAATTTCACCCTATGGTAAAGCTGCGGAAAGAAAGGCCAAAAAACTCTATGGAGAATAGCAGAAAAGAGAAGACAGGGTAAGAGCTTCATACCATTACCCTGTCTTTTTAAACAGTTTTAATTTACTTCTTCAATAAATTTAATATTATTGTCAGTAAGTACCCTTAAAGCAGTATGTTCGTCCTGAACCCGCAGAATGATATTGGCACTTCCCGCAAAGGGTGATACGAAGGCATAACTGTATTCAACGGCAATGCCGGATTCAGACAGTATTTTTAATACCTTATGGAAACTGCCGGGAGTATCATCCAGTTTTATACCTATTACATTTGAGACATTGACAATAATAGAATTCTCTCTCAGCTTTTTAGCCGCCAGCTCCGGTTTATCAACAATAAGGCGTAAAATTCCGAAATCTGTTGTATCGGCGGTTGTTAAAGCTCTGATGTTAATATTGTTTGCGGCCAAAACCTCAGTTGCCTCGGCAATCGCTCCCAGGCGATTTTCCACAAAAATTGAAAGCTGCTTTAAAAACATGTAAATTCTCCTTATTGTTATTTCAGGTTTCTCTTGTCAACTACTCTTACGGCTTTTCCTTCAAATCGCTCAATGGATTTTGGGGAAACGAGCTTTACCTTCACTGAAATGCCAAGAACAGATTCAATTTCACTTCGGATCTTTCTGTTTATTTCTTCTAAACGTCTTATTTCACTTGTAAAATTCTCTTCTGTCAATTCAACAAGGACAGTAAGTCTGTCAAGAGTACCTTCCCTCTCGACTACCAGTTGGTAGTGGGGAGCAAGTCCTCCCATTTCCATTAATACGGTTTCAATTTGAGATGGGAATACATTCACGCCTCTTATAATGAGCATGTCGTCCGTCCTTCCGGAAGGCTTTGACATACGAACACAGGTGCGTCCGCATGCGCACAGACCGGGAAGCTTATATCCCACATCCCGGGTGCGGTATCTTATAAGGGGGAGAGCTTCCTTTGTTAAACAGGTAAACACTATTTCACCCGGTTGACCATCGGGCATCTGCTTGCCTGTATCCGGATCTATGATCTCCAAATAGAAGTGATCTTCCGCGATATGCAAGCCATTTTGTTCCTGGCATTCATAGCCTACACCGGGTCCGATTATTTCAGACAGACCATAAATATCGTATGCTTTTAAATTTAGTTTTCGCTCCAATTCCGCCCGCATACTCTCGGTCCAGGGCTCTGCTCCGAAAAAGCCGCATTTCAGGCTGAGATTGTCCAGGGGGATGTTATTGTCTTCAATGTATTCTGCTATAGTCAGTGCGTAAGACGGGGTGCATAATATGAATGTGGGCTTAAAATCCTGTAGTATTGTAACCTGGCGCTGTGTGTTGCCCGTTGAGGCCGGTATTGTCGCGCATCCTATTGTCTCAGAACCGATATGACCGCCAAGACCTCCGGTAAAAAGCCCGTAGCCATAGCTGATATGTCCGATGTCCTTTTTTGTAATACCCCCTGCACCGAGAGTTCTGGCCATGACCTCTCCCCAGAGCCGGATATCGTTTTTTGTGTATCCTACGACAGTTTGCTTCCCGGTAGTTCCTGAAGACGCGTGAATACGCACGATTTCTTCCATAGGAACGGCAAACAGTCCGTAAGGATAGTTGTCTCTCAAATCCTGTTTTACCGTAAAAGGGAGTTTGTTCAGGTCCTCAATGGACCTTATGTCCGCCGGAGAGATTCCCGCATCATCAATTTTTTTTCTGTAGAAGGGCACATTATCGTAAACCCGTCTGACTGTATCGGCAAGTCTTTTGCTTTGAAGCTCTCTGAGCTTTTCCACAGGCATGGTCTCTGCCTTAAGGTTGTATATATGATACATATCTTCCGTCCATTCCGCCGTTGTGTGCCGGCAAGATTAAGTTATAGGTTTGTTAAACGCAGAAATGTGACCGTAAGTAAAAATCAAAGTATAACAGTCCAGCTGAAGGGGTCTTCTGTCTTTCCCCACTGTATGGCGGTTAGATAATCATAAAGCTTTCCGGTTAAGGGACCGGTTTTACCTTCATTGACAATAAACCTTTCATCCTTGTAGAATATTTCGCCTATGGGTGAGATAACGGCAGCTGTCCCGCTGCCCCAGGCTTCTTCAAGCAGACCTTTATGGGCAGATTCTATCAGTTCATCTATGGTAATAAGACGCTCTGAAATCGGTATTCCCCAGTGGTTTAATATGTCTATACAGGATGCCCTTGTAATACCCGGAAGAATAGTACCCTCCAGAGGCGGAGTTATTATCTTGCCGTTTATTTTAAACCATACATTCATACTGCCTACTTCTTCAATATATTTTCTGTGTATGCCGTCAAGCCACAGTACCTGAGAAAAACCCCTTTTACCTGCCTCCTCGCCCGCTCTGAGAGTAGCAGCGTAGTTGCCGCCGGTTTTTGCGCTGCCTGTTCCGCCCCTGACCGTGCGTACATCGCGGCTTTCCACAAAAATTTTAACGGGATTCATGCCCTCGGGATAATAAGCTCCGACGGGTGAGGTTATAATGCAAAATATATATTTATTTGAAGAGTGGACTCCCACATGGGGTTCATTTGCGAAAATAAAGGGGCGGATATAGAGAGAGGTTTCCGGATCTGAGGGCACCCAGTCTATATCGATTCTGACCAGCTGCTTCATGGCTTCGAGAACCAGCTCCTCGTCAACCTTTGGGATACTCAGGCGCTCGGCAGAATTGTTCATTCTTCGTATATTGTCCCAGGGCCTGAAAAGCTGAACCCTTCCATCTGCGCGCCGGTATGCCTTCAGGCCTTCAAAAATCTCCTGGGCATAATGAAGAACCATTGCCGAGGGTTCAATGCTGAAGGGGCCGTATGGGACAATTCTTGGATTATGCCAGCCCTTACCGGTGTCATAATCCATAACAAACATATGGTCGGAAAAATATTTGCCAAATCCTAAATTTTTGGAATCGGGTTTATTCTTCGGGTTTTTAGTAAGCTCAATCATTATCTTTTCCATTTTATCATCCTTTCCGCATTCAACTATCTATAGTTTAAATTTTAGTCAAAAATGTACTATAAATATTTATTATAACATTTTTTTAAAAGACTTCAATATCTTGAAGACATAAAAATACTGAGCGCTAAAAATAAATATTTCATTTGACAAACAGCGCCGGGTACATTATTTTATATTGAAGAAATTATAATAGGGTCAGGCAAGTATTTATTTATACCGACTTTGTGATATGATGTATAGGGCGATATCATAATCCGGTATCGGACCAGATAAAACAGAGAGGAATATGGCAGGAAAATGGAAAAAGAGATGATTTTTCATACAGGGAATAAATTCCCCAGACTGGGCTTGGTTGTGACAGAGGGCGCAAGGGAATTAGGCGAAAAAATTGATCAATACCAGGTATCCTGGGCAAAAGGCGGACCTGAAGAGAAAGATACGTTTTTAATAGAATGCGAATGTCCACGTTTTTCATCCGGTGACGGGAAGGGAATAATAAGGGAAACCATAAGAGGCATGGACTTGTACTTTCTTGTGGATGTGGGAAATTATAACTGTAAATATAACATCTTCGGGTATCAGAACTGCATGAGTCCCGATGATCATTTTCAGGATCTGAAAAGACTTATCCAGGCTTCTAGCGGAAAGGCACACAGCATGACGGTTATTATGCCGCTTTTATATGGCAGCCGCCAGCACCGCAGAAACTACCGAGAGAGTCTTGATTGTGCCTGTGCGCTGCAGGAGCTAAAGACAATGGGTGTTTCAAATGTTGTTACATTCGATGCGCATGATGCCAGGGTTCAGAATGCTATCCCATTGCTGGGCTTCGACAACATTATGCCCCATTACCAGGTTCTGAAAGCCCTGTTACGTTATTTTCCCGACATAAAGCTGGACAGGGATCATTTCATGGTGGTGAGTCCCGACGAAGGCGCGATGCACCGTAACATGTACTATTCCTCTGTTCTGGAAGTAAATTTGGGAATGTTTTATAAGCGCAGAGACTATTCCCGCGTTGTAAATGGTCGCAATCCCATAGTTGCCCACGAATACTTGGGTGACGATGTGACAGGCAAAACAATATTTATAGCAGATGATATTATATCCTCGGGGGAATCCTCTCTGGATATAGCCTATGAACTTAAAAAGAGGAAGGCCGATAAAATTTTTGTATGCGCCACCTACGCATTGTTTACAAACGGTCTGGATGAATTTGACAAAGCATATGAAAACGGTATAATTACCGGCGTATTTGGAACAAATTTAACATACAGAACCGATGCTCTTAAAAGCAGGCAGTGGTTTTATGAGGTAGACTGCAGTAAATACATAGCCTATATTATTGCAGCAATAAACCACCAGGTCAGTGTAAGCGCCCTTCTCGATCCCCATGAAAAAATAAAAGCTCTGCTGGCAGGGCGCTGACATAGAAAAATATAATAAAAAGCCGCAAGTTCCTTTTTGCAGACAAAAAGGCTGCGGCTTTTTTCGGTTAAAAAGCAGATATGCCTGTTTGCAGTGTCCAAGATTTACGGCGTGGGACCACAAACCATTCAGGCAGTCAATCAATAATGTATCTGAAACGGGCAAAATAAACCTGTTTTGCCCGTTAAAAAGAGCAAATTTGCTCTTTTTTCAAATGCGTTTCTCGGAACCCGTTTGTGCAGTAGAAATTAATTGGTCGTATGAAGGTCCGAAAACTGTCCTTTATAAAGAACTTTTAGATTGTGCTTTGGAGGACCCTCCAACAGCCTTCCCTCAATATTATACCTGCCTCCGTGAGCGGGACAGTCCCAGGTTTTCTCCGCCGAATTGAAATTTAGCTCGGTCCCCATATGGGTGCAGGTTATATCCAGTATAATAACAGAATCGTCATAGTCCCGATATATGCCCGCTTTTTTACCTTCGAAGCTTATTACCCGGCCCTCCCCCTGCTTTAAGTCCAGTATACTCTCAGTGCCCTCCAGCTTAGATTTTATCAGCTCATAGACAGACAAGCCTACCTCTTTGATTGTTTTGCCCAGGGAGCTTGAATAGTCGGCTCTCTTCCTTGAATAGAGCTCTTCATAACGGCAATTTCCGTCTTTTATAAGCTCAGATATCAGAATTCCGGACAGGGTTCCATTGGATAATCCCCATTTTCTGAATCCGGAGGCTACATATATGTTTGATTTGTCCGATATACGTCCGATATACGGTATTTGATCCGGAGTGTCATAGTCCTGTGCCGACCATTTGGCATAAATCTGTTCTACTCCCGCAATGCGTTCAGAGAATTCTATAAGATTTGTCAGATGCTCGTCCATATTTACATCGCTTCTGCCCGTAGGATGCCCGTCTCCCACAACAATCAGAACCTTTTGACCCTTCTCCACATGAGTCCTGATTGATCGGGTTCTCCCGCTGGCGTTTACATAGCTGCCTTCAGGCCAGTCTCTTTTTGCTTTTACTGCAACTCCGTAGGTTCGTTTTGGGAAAAGACGCGTGTAGAACAGGTTGGGCCCGTCATAAATAGGATACTGTGTTGCCATAACCAGATGTTTAGTTTTTATCTCTATGTTATTATCGCAGTGTACTGTTATTGTTTCCCCGTTGGAAATCTTATAGGCCTTGGTATTTGTATATATTTCGGCACCTCTGGAAGCTGCGATTTTTGCAAGGGAATCCACATATCTTACACTGTGAAATACTGCCTGGTTTTTAAAAGCCAGCATTCCGAAGTTTTGGGGAGGAAATTCCGGCTTATCTATAAACTCACAGTCGATGCCCAGTTCTTTTGCTGCTTCAAATTCCTTTTTAATAAGCTCAAGATCCCTTTCCATGGATGCATAAACATAAGCGGTATTATCATATAATTGGCAGTTAATGGATTCATTTTTTACCGTTTGCCTGACAAATTCCAATGCCTCGCTCTGGGATGTGCAGTATTGCCAGGCATAATCCCTGCCGTGCTTTTCCATGATTTTACTGTATATAATGTCGTGCTGGATAGTAATTTTGCCTGTTGTATTGCCGGTGGTACCGTCGCAAAGACCGCCCGCTTCAATGACTGTAGGTCTAAGACCCTTTTGTGTCAGACAGTATGCACATGTAATGCCGGTAATTCCGCTGCCAATAATCAGGATATCCGTCTCCAAGTTGTTTTCAAGACGAGGGTATGGGCTTTTCGCTCCGGTGAGATTCCAATATGAAACAGTGCTGCTTTCCACGAGAATAATCAACTCCTGTAATTATCTGATAATTAATGTCCACTGAACAAATGGATTTTGCGAAACAAATTTGCTTCAGATGGAATGGATTTGCGGATAAACGCTGTAAACTCATTGCGCTGCAAGCAGGCATTAATTATATTCTTTACCGGAAATAAAATAATATATATAGATATTATCAATTTCGGCTGCATAAAAACAGGCTGTGGAAAAGCGTTGACTTTGCTTTCCGCAGCCTGTTTTATCGGACATATAAATATATTACTCTACTCGCAGCGCCTCCACAGGATTTTTCTTTGCTGCTATACCGGAGGGGATAAGTCCGGCTATGAAGGTAAGAATTATGCTGATGATTATCAGGACTATTGCGCCGTTAACAGGAAGCCTGGCACTTAAAATATTGATACCGGTCAGATTGTGTAATATAAGGTTAATGGGAAGAAGTAACAGCAGTGTAAAGCCGATGCCTATTAGGCCCGCTCCGAAGCCTACGATAATGGTTTCCGCGTTGAAAACTCTGGCTATATCCTTCTTTGATGCGCCTATGGAACGGAGAATTCCAATTTCCTTTGTTCTTTCAAGTACGGATATATAGGTTATGATACCAATCATAATTGAAGAAACAACCAGTGAAATGGCAACGAAGGCGATGAGGACATATGATATGGCGTTTATTATTGTTGTTACAGAGGACATGAGCAGAGCCACATAATCCGTATAAGAGATGGCATCCTCCTCATCCACTGTCCTGTTATATTCGGTTATCAGCCTTGCAATTTCGTCCTTGTCTTTAAAGGTTGTGGCAAACAGGCTGATTGAGGATGGACTGTCTTCACTTGCATAGCCTAAAAGCTTCAGGTTTTCCTCATATGTGCTTTGTGAAACCTCGGAAGGCATATACATATCATAAAGAGAGATATATTTTTCACGGGAATATGCCGCATTTTCCAGCATATCTGCCAGGGCTTCATTACTGATGGATGCCAGTCTGGCCAGTGCCTGTTCTGTGTAGGATAGCGATATAGCCTCGCGCAAACCCTGGGCCGCCACCGCATACAGGGCGTCGTCATCCATAGACTCAATATAGGCCTCAACAGAAGATGTGTCGGTTATTCCCATACGTTCTGCATAAGATTTTATCATAAGACTTTCAAGCTGTGCCCTGTCGATTGAAGACAGCTGCTCAGATACGGCTTTCTCGATATATTCCTCTGTGGGGGTGGATTCGATTTGTGTATATAATGAAGCCTTTTCATCTACGGACAGGGATGAAATGTAATCTTTTATTTTAGTAATTTTTTCATCGTCGGAGGGCGTCCGGGTATTCGCAGCTTCAAAGAGGAGCCCTGATATTATGTCTGTATGCCTGTCTTCAAGCTGCTTTTGAATTATCTCAGAGTCACGGATTCTATCCATAACATACTCCGTAAGTGCTTTTGTATATCCAATGGAACCGTGCATCATGGATGAAACAGCGTCATCGTTTGCCCTAATTATTCCTGAAATCTTCAAGGTGGTTCCTATTGTGTCATTGCCAAAAAGGTATTCAACACCGGTTTCCGTTGTGGAAAGGTCCGTATAAGTCCCATCGGTATTTTTTTGATAGTGCTCGAAATTGAGTATGAGTTTGAAGGTCATGCTCAGTATCTCATCATAGGTCCAGGAGCGCGGATTGCTGGTATCAATATGCTCGCCCCGTTGAGTCTTTAGCATGATATCATACATTTCTTCATAGGATTTAAGTCCAAGGGAGTATAGAATAAGGTCGCTAACCTCATTGTTTTCATCTACCACAAGAACGATTTCATCATATGAAGAAGGCCACTGTCCTGCTATAACCTCATACTGGGACTTTAGTGTCTCATTAATTATCTCGCCGTCTTTTCCTGAGAGCATTTCCTCCCATATCTTAAAGCCTGAAAAAAAGCTGAATCTTGAGGAATCCGACATGTCCATGCCGCTGCTGTTTTTAAACAGCTCATATATATCCGGATTTACAATGCTGCCCTCTTCATTTTTGGTGTAGATATTGAAATCAATGTCATAGGAGTATTGGATTGCGCTAAGATAGCTTTGAATCTCTTCGTTTGTTTCAAGAAAGTCTTTAAACCTTGTCAGATTGTTTTCGTTGACCTGGGCTGAATTCAAGGAGTTGAACATCTCATACATAACCGCGTTTTCGTAAACAGCGTCAAGCTCGTGTTTTTTCTCATCGCTCTTTCTTCTGGCGTTGCCGATGGATTCAAGAAGGGAAGTCAGGTCAACGGATTCCGCTTCGATAATGACGGGATAACTGGACAGGGTGTCCTCCTGAACCCGGTCTATATAATATTGAACGCCGGTCGAGACGGATAGTATAAGTGCGATACCGATAATACCGATACTTCCGGCAAAGCTGGTAAGAAAGGTTCGCCACTTTTTTGTCATAAGATTGTTTAGTGACAGCGCAAGTGCCGTAGTAAAGGACATGGAGGGTTTTTTCTTATCTCCGGTACTTCTTTGCTTTTTCTGCGCCTTTTTCTCCGCAGGCGGGAGAGTATCTCCCTGATATGGGTCAGAATCATCTGTTATTCGACCGTCGGACAGGCGTACAATCCTTGAGGAATATTTTTCAGCGATGTCAGAGTTGTGGGTTACCATTATTACAAGCCTGTCACGAGAGATCTCTTTCAGTATCTCCATTATCTGAATACTTGTTTCAGAATCCAGTGCGCCTGTCGGTTCATCGGCGAGCAGTATGTCCGGGTTGTTTACCAGGGCGCGGGCAATTGCCACTCTCTGCATCTGGCCGCCGGATATCTGGTTTGGCTTTTTGCTAATCTGGTCGGCAAGACCCACTCTTTCAAGAGCTTCCTTTGCTCTCCTGCGGCGCTCCGTTTTGGAGACACCGGAGAGAGTGAGCGCCAGTTCAACATTGGACAATACGCTCTGGTGCGGAATAAGATTGTAGTTTTGAAATACAAAACCTACGGAATGATTCCGGTATGTGTCCCAGTCATTGTCGTTATATTCCTTTGTGCTTTTCCCGTTTATAATAAGGTCTCCGCTTGTATACTGGTCCAGGCCACCGATAATGTTCAGCAAGGTGGTTTTTCCCGACCCACTGTGTCCAAGAATTGAAACAAACTCGCTTTTCCTGAAGCTAACACTGATATCTCTTAAAGCAACCTGTGTCAAGCTACCTGTTTTATAAATTTTGTTAATGTCTTTTAGCGTCAGCATGGTTATTCCTCGCATTATAGTTTACAAGATAGGCGTCAGCACAGCGGGGAGCCGGTGGGGCTGTTTAAGCCTGTTCATGGATAAGTGTTAAATAATATCCACTGTACAATTTATCAGCAGGCTTTAAATAAAATCACCCGCTATGCGGGTGGTCAGCTTTATTTATAACCCGGTTTACTTCTAATTGGCATTTTTCCATGAACCTTTCCGAGGCGACTATATAGCGTTCATGGGTGCCGCTGCCAACAGGGCCCTTTTCATCGTATGCGACTACCTCAAAGGATATTTTTCTTCCCTCTATGGCTGATACGGTACTCTTTGCCCAAACCTTCATTCCAATAGGGGTGGCGGAGGTGTGGCTTATATTAAGCCCGGTACCGACAGAGCTTTGGCCGCTTTCAAGATAGGGAGCTAAAGATTGGCAGGCGGCTTTTTCCATAAGAGCTGCCATATACGGAGTGGCAAAGACCTCCAACGTGCCCGAACCGGCTGCAATGGCGGTATTGGATTTAGTTACTGTGGTTTCGGCATAGCCCTCAAGACCCGGCTTAATCATCTTCCTTCCTCCTGCTTTTTTGTGCGTCTTCGATGATAAGTTTGGCCAAGCCCGAAATATCGTCAATGTCGAGGCAAAGGGTTTTTACATCAAGGGGTACATCGGACATGATGGCGAAGCATTTTTCCGGCTCAATGGCCAGCGGTTTTCCGGAGGCCTGTCTGTATATGCAGATTTTCTTCCACCCGCCGTGCTTATATCCCTCCGTCA
>JGI24712J26585_10001477_pt1 | contig 20004 bp, 16 predicted proteins | sample BioPla3DNA2_FD_26585 | JGI IMG/M metagenome (IMG submission 26585) | reverse complement strand
ATAAATAATGCTCCTAAGCCCTAGATTGTATTTTACTTAAGTTTATTCAGTTGTAAAACTAATTAATATTTTCTTCACCAACACCAGTTGACAAAGAACCAATCATAAAGGAGAGGTTTTTTTATGCTATTATTGGAAGCAAAAAATATAAAAAAGTATTTTGGCGATCGATTGATTCTGGATGTTGAAGGATTAAATATTTATTCTGAAGATAGAATTGGTATTGTAGGAGTCAATGGAGCAGGGAAAACGACATTGATCAATATAATGTGCAAAAAATTGGAGCCGGATGAAGGCTGGGTTAAATTATACGGCAACTATTCCTATATTTCACAGCTGGATGATCCTGATTACAAACATATAAGTGATGAGATGGCTTCAAAATTTGGTGTGCCAACTTCATGGAATGCTTATATGAGCGGAGGGGAAAAAACAAGGTTTAAACTTGCCTTGGCTTTGGAAACTCAAAGTGTTTTAGTATTCGCAGACGAGCCTACCAGCAATGTGGATATGGAAGGCATTGAGTTGATGGAAAAAAGATTTGAAGAATATAAAGGTGCTCTTCTTCTTATTTCCCATGACAGAGATTTTTTAGACAAACTCTGCAATAAAATCCTGGAGATAGAACACGGTAAGATCAAAATGTATAATGGAAACTTTAGCGATTATGTTGCTCAAAAAAAGCAGGAAGTGGAAAGAGCCCAATTTGAATATGAGGAGTATGTTAAAGAAAAAAAGAGACTTCAGGAAGTAATCATTGAAACCAAGCAAAAGGTTAGAAGTATCAGGAAAACTCCGAAAAGAATGGGTAATTCTGAGGCGAGACTTCATAAGATGGGAAACCAAAAAGCAAAAGCCAACTTGGAAAGAGCAATCAAAAATGTTGAAAAAAGAATAGAGCATTTAGAAGTTAAGGAAAAGCCTAAAGAACAAGAAAGCATCAAATTGGATTTATCGGATAACAATAAACTGCACTCTAAAATTATTATTGAAGGCAAAAATATTCATAAGGCATTTGGAGATAAAATAATATTTCAGAATGCAGAGTTTAGTATTTATAATAATGAAAAAGTAGCTTTAATAGGTTCTAATGGCTGCGGCAAAACTACCTTAATTAAGATGATTATGGACAGGGAAGACCCTATTAAAATTGCTCAGGGAGCAAAAATAGGATATTTCAGCCAGGATATGAGTATCTTAAATGAGCATTCAAGCATTATAGAAAATGTAATGGAAAGCAGCATTTATCCTGAGAACTTTGCAAGGACACTTCTTGCAAGACTGCTGTTTAAAAGAGATGATGTTTATAAAAAAGTGAATGTCCTAAGCGGAGGCGAAAGGGTGAAAGTTTCCTTTGCGAAAATAATATTAATGGACATCAATCTTCTTATATTGGATGAACCTACGAACTATATGGATATCCATTCACTTGAAGTCGTAGAAAATGCATTAAAAGAGTATGACAGAACTATATTGTTTGTTTCCCATGACAGAAGGTTTGTTGGTTCTGTTGCGAATTGCATTATGACAATAGAAGATCATAAAATCAATATGTTTAAGGGAACCTATAAAGAGTATTTATCCCGTAAGAAATTAAAACGTGAAAATAATGAGAAAGAAGTAGCCCAAAAACAAATTCTTATCCTTCAGAATCGTCTTACAGAAATCATTGGAAGATTGTCCATGCCTTCTAAAAAAGATAATGTAGAAGCATTAGACAAAGAATACTATGAAATACTTAGCAGGTTAAAAGAGCTTAAAAAACTTCTTTAAAGCTTCTACTTGTAATAAAGGAATGAGATCTATGGCTATGCAGCATACTAATGAAGAAATAACATGAATAAAGGAGGACCATAAGTTGAATAAAACTATGTCTTCGGAAGAACTTAGAGAATGTATTGAAGATTTTATGCTGGAACATAGGTCTGCATCCCTTGCAACCTGTAAAGACAATGTTCCAAGAAGCAGTCCGGTACAGTATTTCATGGGAAAAGATCTTAGTGTATTTATACTTTCTGCAGGGGGAGAAAAATTTGATGCGATTACAACCAATCCCAATGTTTGTCTGCTGGTTAACACCGAGTATATCAACTACAGAAAAATAAAAGGAGTACAGGTCTTTGGCAAAGCAACGACCAATATGGAAGTGCCGGAAATTTTTGAAGAAGCCAAGGCATACTGTCCGGAACCATTCTTGATGGAGCATGAAGGAAAGAGTTTAAAGGTAATAAAAATTATTCCTCAAAAAATCGTATATCTTGATTCCTTAGAAGATGGAGACAGAACAAAACAGATCTTAGATCTTCAGGAGAACCAAGTACAAATAAACGAAGACATATTTGAATTGGCAAAACGATAAACTGTGATTCGAATCATAGTTTTAAAAATTTCTTTTTAGTAGTATAAAGGATGCTAATATTAGCATCCTTTTTTGATACTTAAAAATATTTCTATAGATAAAATATAGATAAGGAGAGAGTGTGATGTTTTTTAGAAGAAAAAAAGATATAGTAATGCAGGAAGTTAAGGAAGTTAAAGCAAACGATGAGCAGCCATCCAATGATGTTGACATAAAAAGTGTAGTAAATAAATTATACAATCAAATAGTTCATGCAATAGAAAAACAAGAAAATGTTAATGTTCAGCATGGGGAATTAGCCAATTTGGCTGAGGAGATCAATAAGTCTGTCAATGAAGTCAATTTGGTTATTGAACAGTCCGATCAAAATATAATAGAATTATCTGAAGTGAGCGAGATGTTATCGAGCATATCAAGGGAATCCGTTGACAAAGCAAAAGAAGGAAAATTAGCTGCTGATAAACTGTATAAAATCATTACATACCTTGAAAAAGGTTCACAAGAACTTTCAATGAAAATGATGGAATTAGAAAAAAGGTCTAATGAAATCAATATGATTAACAAGGCCATAAGAAATATTGCGAGCCAAACCAATTTATTGGCACTCAATGCAGCCATAGAAGCAGCTCGGGCCGGGGAATCCGGAAGAGGGTTTGCTGTCGTAGCCAATGAAGTAAAAAAACTATCAGAAGAGACTTCCAATAGTGCAAAAAATATAGAGGCCCTTATTAAAAATATACAGTATGATATCATGGCAACTTTAGAAAAAAATAAAAAGAATGAAGAAACTATTGGAAAAGGCATTCAAATGAGCCAAGTGGTCAATGAAAAAGTAACCGACATGGAGAATGGTTTTCAACAAATGCAGTTAAAAGTCTATGATGTTGATAAAAGCATTCAAACTCAAAGAAAATACTCCAATGATATATTACGCCAAACAAAAATCTCTGGAGACTTATTGATGGATATGCATGATCAATTAATCAATCACGTTGAAAGAGCGAGCATAGTAGATGAACACTTGCAAAATCAATTAAAAGAGATGAAAGAGATTGTGGGAACTGGTTTATAAACCAGTTTTTGTTTTTTTAAAAATACTCTTATTTTTTTGTAAAATCATGAGTCGAGTCACAGTTTTCTCTCCATAAATATAGTATCATTGAACCATCAGAGAGGAACGCACAAACTTCAGAAGTTCATCTCATTTAAAATAAGTAAAAAATTTATGGAGGGATATATATGATGAATAAAATAACTGATAATGTATTTTGGGTAGGTAAAAATGACGATAGAAAAGTACCGTTTCATAGACTGATTCTTGAGAGAGGGACAACCTACAACAGCTATCTTTTAACAACTGAAAAGCCAACGGTAATCGATACGGTAGACATTGCTTTTGCAAAAGAATATGTGGATCGCCTAAGTGAACATATTGACTTGAATACCATTGAATATATCGTTATTAACCATGTTGAGCCGGATCATGCAGGAGCACTTCCAGCGTTGGCAGCGAGAGCAAAGAATGCAAAAATTGTTGCAACACAAATAGGCAGCGAACTTTTAAAAGATATGTTTAAGCTTCATAATCGTGAATTTGTTATTGTTCATGACGGAGACAAATTAGACATAGGCGGAAAAACCCTTCAATTTTTTGAAACCCCTTATCTTCATACGGAAGAAACAATGGTTACTTACAGCATTGAAGACAAAGCTTTATTCCCCTGCGATATCTTCAGTACCCATATAGCAAATACGGAACTCTTTAATGACTTGGCTCAAGGGGAGTATATTGAAGATTTCAAAGTTTATTATCAACTCATTATGGCACCCCACAGACCATATGTCCGTGATATGCTAAAGAAAATCAGTAACTTGGAGATTGAGATCATTGCTCCATCCCATGGCTATATATTAAGAGAAAATGTAAATGATTTTATCAGAATGTACGATGAAATGAGCAGCTTAGGAGATTCTGCAAGTTCAAAGAAGGTAACGATTGTCTTCTCAACAATGACAGGCAATACGAGCAAAATTGCAGGTAAATTAGCGGAAGGCCTTAAGGAAGTTGGTATTGAGCCCTATGTATTTAACTTAAAGAATTCAAACTTAGATGAAGTTTTAGATAGAATTAAAATCTCCGATGGTGTTTTAATTGGAAGTTCAACAAAATATGGAGATATGGTAGGCAATGTTGAAGAATTGCTTCAAGCTCTAAAAGATGTGGATGCAAGCGGAAAATTCGCAGCCGCCTTCGGTTCTTTTGGCTGGAGCGGAGAAGGCATTACCCATATTGAAAATTATCTAAATGATTCCGGATTCACTGTAGTTACCCAAAAATATCTCATCCTCAATAGAGGAATAGATAGCCCAGCCTTTCCTCTTAGAATAAAATTCTCCAATGAAGCAGGTTTAAACATTGCTCAAGAAGCTGGAAAGATTTTTGGAGAACAAGTATTAACCCACTAATAAGACTATATGATCAGTCCTCTTGCCGAAGATAACGGCAAGAGGACTTTATCTTTTTATGGAGACCAAACTTTCTTAGTTTAAAAGTGCGACGTAGTCGCATTCTTGTCATTCTTATGATAAAATAAGATAAAAGTAATCTTTAAAGGATGAATTCAATGGGAAAGATTTTAGTTATTGCGGAAAAGCCCTCTGTAGGCAAAGACATTGCCAAGGTTTTAGAATGCAAAGAAAAAGGTGAGGGCTGCCTTATAGGAGAAAAGTATATAGTAACCTGGGCGATAGGCCATCTGGTTAGACTTTTAACACCGGAAGAATATGATGTGAAATATAAACGATGGTCCTATGAAACCCTTCCGATTATTCCGGAACAAATGAAAACCAAGCCGGAGAGGAAAACCAAAAAGCAGTTTGATATTTTAAAAAAACTTATGAATTCTAAAGAAATAGATTATCTTATCTGTGCGACGGACAGCGGAAGAGAAGGGGAACTGATTTTTAGATATATTTATGAAGCGGTTAAATGCAAAAAGCCTTTTAAAAGGCTTTGGATTTCCAGTATGACCGATTCTGCAATAAAGAAAGGTTTTGAAACCTTAAAGCCAGGCGAAGAATATGATGCCCTTTATCATTCTGCAAAATGCCGTTCGGAGGCAGATTGGCTGGTGGGTATGAATGCAAGCCGTGCCTTTAGTATCAGGTACAATGTCCTTTTATCTATCGGCAGGGTGCAGACTCCAACCTTAAGCATTTTGGTGCAAAGGCAAAAGGAAATTGATGAATTTGTTCCAAAGGACTACTGGGAAGTAAAAGCAGATTTTAATGGATTTAAGGGGACCTGGATTGATTTAAAGAACAATGAAACGAAAATTTTTGAAGAAGAAAAAGCTTTAAAAATCGCAGATAAAGTAAAGGGTAAGAGTGGGATCATTAAGGATCTATCCCAAGAAAAGAAAAAACAGGCTCCGCCTCTTTTATATGATTTAACGGAGCTTCAAAGAGACGGAAACAAAATGTTTGGATTTTCTGCCAGCAAGACCTTATCCATTGCCCAAGATTTATATGAAAAGCGAAAGATGATCACCTACCCAAGAACCGACAGCCGTTATGTCAGTACGGATATGATACCTGTTTTAAAGAGTACGCTTCATAAATTAAATATTCCTGTATACAGCAGATTCGTTCAACCGATTTTAGATAGGGGAGACCTTCCTATATCCAAAAGAATTGTTGACGACAGTAAGGTAACGGACCATTATGCCATTATTCCAACGGATTCGCTTCCCAAGCTGGAAAGGCTGACAGAGGATGAAAAGAAAATTTATGGTTTAATTGTCAAACGATTTTTTGCTGTGTTTTATGCCGATTATGAATATACCATCACAAAAGTCATTACGGAAATAGAAAATGAACATTTTATTACCAAGGGTAAAATGGTTTCCCAATTAGGATGGATGCTGTTTTATAAAAACGATGCCAAAAAGAACGAAGAAGAGCAGGAACTGCCTGTTTTAAAAAAGGAAGATCCGGTCACAGTTATGGATGTAAAAACCGAAAAGAAAAAGACCTCTCCCCCAAAACCTTATACGGAGGCCACTTTATTATCTGCCATGGAGAATGCCGGACGACTGGTAGAAGATGAGGAGTTAAAAGAGCAACTCAAGGACAGCGGACTTGGAACTCCTGCAACAAGAGCTTCTATTATAGAGAGGCTTATTCAAGTCGGGTATGTGATTAGAAAAGGAAAGGCACTTTACCCTACAGAAAAGGGAATGAAATTAATTGAGATTGTCCCACAGGAAGTAAAGTCTCCAGAAACCACAGGCAAATGGGAAAAGGGGCTTTCATCCATCGTAAAAAGCAAGATGGATCCTAAAAAATTTATGCAAAGCATCATCAGATATGTTTATTTCATTGTTGAGGAGTCCTCAAAATTAGACCATCCCATTGCTTTTCCTGCGGAAGCCAAAAAGAAAACGACTAAAAAATCAGGAGTACTGGGGAAATGCCCTTTATGTAATAAAGGGGATATCAAAGAAAATACAAGGGCATTCTATTGCAGCGAATGGAATGCAGGGTGTAAATTTACCCTTTGGAAGAATAGTCTGGAACAATATGGACAAGCCATTACCTCAAAGATGGTTAAGGAACTGCTAAAGAATAAGAAAATAAAAGGGATTAACATTATTCTTCCTCAAACCCATGAAAAAGCTACGGCGGATGTACAGTTTAAACCCGATGGCAACGGAGCAGTAGAATTGATTAATGTAAACAGATTATAGCTTGCAGAAAACGGTTTGCAAATCAATCTAATATTTTAATATGATGATAAGACATAATGTTGATTTTATGGAGGAAACTACTATGTTTAAAGGATTTTTTGATTTAGACGGACCTTTTAATCGTTTTGGAACCTTTGCTTTTGATATGATCGCTTTAAATCTTTTATGGTTTATTTTTAGTATTCCTATTTTTACAGTAGGTGCATCTACGACAGCACTTTTTTATGTTCTTGGGAAAAAAATAAGAAATGAAGACGGGTATATATGGAGAGATTTTTGGAAAAGCTTTAAATTGAATTTCAGGCAATCTACAATTATTTGGCTCCTTATGCTTATTGTTTTTTCCATCGCTCGGTTTAATTTAAACAGCTCTCATTTATTCGGAAGCATGGGTAAAGCACTGGTGGTGTTTCAGTATGCTATTTTGCTGCAGATGATTTTTATAAGTATTTATATATTCCCTCTTTTGTCCAGATTTTATCTGACCATTGCTGGGGCAATAAAAATGGCTTTTTTTGTAGCCAATAGACATTTGCTCACAACCATCATATGCATATTGCTATTCGTGGCAACCCTTTTTATAACCTGGGTAGCATCTATTTTTATATTTGTAGCGGTAAGTCTTTATGCAATTTCAGCTGCTTATTTTATTGAAAAGATTTTAGTTAAATATATGCCTGAAAAAGAAGGGTCATCTTTAGAAGAAACAGCTTCCGAAGAATAAAATCGGAACTCAAAAAGTATAATGTATCAACGAATAAAATAGGGATGAAAGAAATGAAGAGGAGCATTAAAATAGGCCTGGCATTTCTTGTGATTTTTTTATTTGTTTTTACATTATACAATATTAAAGAAGAGGATAATAAAGTTCCGGTCAATAACACACAGCAGCTTTGGAGTAAGGAAAGACCTTTTGCCGTATGTCAGCAAAAAAAGTATTTAGATTCTTTTACGACTTTCACCGAAGCTGTTAGTTTTGCCAGGAAATATAAAAATATTTCTATATATTATTATAATAACAAAACACTTGTTTGGACGAATTCCGCTAAACTTAGACCCCGTGTGATTTTAAAAGTACCTATGATTTCTCAAATGCCGGAATTAGCGAGAGGTTGTGAAGTGACCAGTCTTGCGATGATGCTTAGACACGCAGGGGCAAAAGTCAATAAAATGACTCTTGCAAAAGAAATAAAAAAAGATACAACGCCCTATAGAGAAGAGAATGGAAAGATATATTATGGGCATCCTAATGTAGGCTTTGTAGGAGATATTTATAGTTTTAAAAACAAAGGCTATGGCGTATACCATAAACCGATTAAGGCATTAGCGGAAAAATATTTGCCTGGAAGAGTGATCGATTTGACAGGATGCCAGTGGAACGATGTATTATATTTTATTAATGCCGGGACCCCTGTATGGGTGATCACCAATGGCAGTTTTAAAGAATTAGGTGATAATTACTTTCAGGTATGGTATACCCGATACGGTCCAATTCGTATTACGATGAAAGAGCATTCTGTTCTCTTAACTGGATATGATAAAGACTATGTTTATATCAATAATCCCTTAAAAACTAAAGCAAATCAAAAAGTACCAATAAAAGATTTTAGTAAGGCTTGGGTGCAGATGGGCAGGCAGGCGATTACTTATATTAAAAAATGACTCTTCAATTTGAAGAGTTAATTTTTATTAATCATTAAAACTGATTATTTATTTTATATTTTGTTAATAATATATAATAATCATAAATTTCTAAAAAGTAAATGCGAATTTTCTATGTATTTGTTATAATAACAATACAGTATATCTTCAATATGATGATGAGAAGGGTGATTGATATGAAACTGGAAGGAAAAGTAGTGGTTGCACAAGGTGGAGGTCCCACCGCTGTTATTAATCAGTCTCTTGTAGGTGTTGTACTGGAATCTCGAAAGTTTCAACAGATTACAAAAGTATATGGAGCAGTAAACGGCGTAGCGGGAATTATTAATGAAGACTTTGTAGATTTGACACAGGAAACAACAAATAATTTAGAACAAGTAGCAAGAACACCTTCTTCTGCATTGCTTTCTACAAGAGACAAACCGGATGAAAAATACTGCAAAGAAATATTTAATGTTTTGAAGGCTCATGATGTAAGATATTTTTTCTATATTGGCGGAAATGATTCTGCCGACACAGTTCGTATAGTAAATGAAAATGCGAAAAAATCAGACTATGAATTCAGGGCAATACATATTCCCAAGACAATTGATAATGACTTAGTACTTAATGACCATACTCCAGGCTATGGTTCTGCTGCCAGATTTGTTGCGCAGGCATTTATGGGAGCTAATTTAGATAATAGGGCTCTTCCAGGGATTTATATCGGCGTTGTTATGGGAAGACATGCAGGATTCTTAACGGCTGCCGCAGCCTTGGCACAAAAGTATCCAGATGACGGTCCTCATCTCATTTATCTTCCTGAAAGAGCATTTGATCTTGATAGATTTTTAATGGATGTAAAAGAAGTATATAATAAATACGGAAGATGTGTAGTTGCTGTATCTGAAGGTATACAAGATGAAAATGGTACGCCTATTATTACTAAATTAAAAGAAAATATTGAAAAAGATGCCCACGGAAATGTTCAGCTTTCCGGAACAGGGGCGTTAGGAGACTTGCTTGCTGATCAGGTTAAAACAAAGTTAAATATAAGCAGGGTTCGCTCAGATACATTAGGATATTTGCAGCGTTCATTTATGGGTTGTGTTTCTGATATTGACCAATATGAAGCAAGAGAAGTAGGAGAAAAAGCTGCTCAATATGCCATCTGGTATAATGTAGATGGTTCAATCACCATTCAAAGAACAGGCTTTTATTCGGTTAACTATGAACTAAGAAAATTAGAAGAGATTGCAGGAAAAACAAAGGTTATGCCTGATGAATTTATCAACGCGGCAGGAAACAATGTAACGGATGCCTTTAAATTCTATGCCCGCCCTTTGGTTGGCTCAGGGTTCCCGGCAGCTCATAGAATTAGAGCACCGAAGGCGCCAAAGATTTTACACAATTTAAGAGAAAGAGCCTGCGAGTAGGGTATTTTACTAAGTGATGTACCTCTAGGTGCATCACTTTTTGTTTTTTTAAATTCTTTTATCTTTTTTTAACTTGTGATATAAATCACTGATTTAACACCCAAAATCCTCTATTATATACTTAAGAAAAAACATACTAAACATGTATGAATAATATAAAATAAATTTACGAGGGAGGACAAAATATGTCAAATATGTTTTGTTATCAATGTCAAGAAACAGCAAAAGGAAGCGGATGTACTTTAAGAGGGGTATGTGGAAAGACTTCAGATGTGTCTAATCTTCAAGACTTATTAATTTATACACTTAAAGGAATTTCTATGTATGCTACTGAAGGAAGAAAAGTAGGAGTAGAAAACCAAGCAGTGAATAAATTCATTATGGAGAATTTATTTGCTACAATTACAAATGCAAACTTCGACAGAGCAGATTTTATTAAACGTATTAATAAAGCATTAGAAGTTCGTGAAGCATTAAAGCAAGAAGTGCTTAATGCAGGAGGAAATGTTGAACAGATCACCCATGATGCAGCTCTCTTTACATTGGATGAAGCAGAGTTTGACAAGAAGGCAGAAACTGTAGGTATCTTAGCTACAGAAAATGAAGATGTTCGTTCCTTAAGAGAACTCATTACATACGGGTTAAAAGGAATGGCTGCGTATGGAAAACACGCATTAAATTTAGGCTATGAAGACAATAATATTCATGCTTTCCTTCAAAAAGCATTAGCTGCAACCTTAGATGACAGCTTGTCTGCCCAAGATTTAATTGCATTAACCATGGAAACAGGAAAACATGGGGTAGATGTAATGGCACTTTTAGACAAAGCGAATACTTCCACCTATGGACATCCTGAAATTACAAAAGTTAATATCGGAGTAAGAAATAATCCAGGTATCTTAATAAGTGGTCATGATTTAAAAGATATGGAAGAATTGCTTAAGCAAACAGAAGGTACTGGAGTAGATGTATATACTCATAGTGAAATGCTTCCTGCAAACTACTATCCGGCATTCAAAAAATATGATCATTTTGTAGGTAACTACGGTAATGCATGGTGGAAACAAAATGAAGAATTTGAAAAATTCAATGGACCTATTTTAATGACAACCAACTGTCTTGTTCCACCAAAAGATTCCTATAAAGACAGAGTATATACAACAGGTTCCGTAGGCTTTGAAGGCTTAAAACATATTCCTGATGGAAAAGACGGAAAAGATTTCTCTGAGATCATTGAACACGCAAAGAAATGTGCACCACCTACAGAAATTGAAAGAGGAGAAATTGTTGGAGGATTTGCTCATAACACAGTGCTTTCTCTTGCAGATAAAGTAGTAGAAGCAGTTAAGTCAGGAGCTATTAAACGTTTCTTCGTTATGGCTGGCTGTGACGGAAGAATGAAGAGCAGAGATTACTATACAGATTTTGCAAAAGCACTTCCAAAAGATACAGTGATTTTAACAGCAGGATGTGCAAAATATAAATACAACAAACTGGAATTAGGAGATATAGGTGGCATTCCAAGAGTTCTTGATGCCGGACAATGTAATGACTCTTATTCCCTTGCGGTAATTGCGCTTAAATTAAAAGAAGTATTTGAATTAAACGATATCAATGAGCTTCCAATTTCCTATAATATCGCATGGTATGAACAAAAAGCGGTTATTGTACTTCTTGCATTATTATACCTTGGAGTGAAAAATATCCACTTAGGACCAACCCTTCCAGCATTCCTTTCTCCAAATGTTGCAAAGGTATTAGTAGAAAACTTCGGAATCGGCGGTATCACAAACGTAGAAGACGATTTAAAAATGTTTTTAGGATAAGATTTAAAACAGCATAATTTAGACTAACAAGTATAAACCCCTTCATTTGATCTCCATTGGATTGGAGCGAAGGGGTTTTTTATTACATACTTTATAGAATATTTTTGAGGCACTGGTGAAAAAATACTTTTGATTATACAAATAATAGTAAACTAATAGCCATTACGATCATTCCTGCCACAACACCGTATATGGACAGATGATGTTCTCCGTATTCTTCAGCAGCAGGAAGAAGTTCGTCTAAGGATATATACACCATAATCCCTGCCACAGCTGCGAACAATATTCCAAAGGTAATATCATTAAATAGCGAAGATAAAAGCATATAGCCTACCAAGGCTCCCAAGGGTTCTGAAAGACCTGATAAAAAGGAATACCTGAATGCTTTCTTTCTGTCCCCTGTGGCATAGAAAATCGGTACGGATACCGCAATACCTTCAGGAATATTGTGAATAGCAATCGCTACTGCTATAGGAATTCCAAGGGAAGGATCTTTTAAGGCAGCCGTAAAAGTTGCAAGACCTTCGGGGAAATTGTGTATTGCAATTACCAGGGCGGTAAAAATACCGGTACGAAGCAGGCTTTTCTGGTTAGGAGGATTACTCTCATTTATATCTTCTACTTTGTACATCTCATGGGGATTTTCAGATGAAGGAATAAAGGTATCTATTAGTGCAATAAGAAACATGCCACCAAAAAATCCGATTACGGTAACCCATGAACCCTTTGCATTTCCTAAAGCGGCAACTAAAGAGTCCTTTGCTTTCACAAAGATTTCTATCATGGATACATAAATCATCACTCCAGCAGAGAACCCTAAACTGACAGAAAGGAATTTTGTATTGGTTTTCTTTGTGAAAAATGCCAGTAGACTTCCGATTCCTGTAGAAAGACCAGCGAATAAAGTGAGTCCGAAAGCAATCAGTATATTATTTAGATTCATTCAATTACCCTCTTTCAAATTAAAAATTGTGATTCTAATCATAGTATTTTTAAAAAAAGTTAATATAATTAGGGATACAATTGTATATTAAAATAAAAAAAGTAAAAAATCAATAATAATTATCATATAGTAGTTAATACATAATATGATATATTTGTATTTAAATTAAAGTATAATGCCAAAGAGGTGATTTTATGTTTTCATGCATTTTCAGAGAAGGAAATATATATAAAAATTTATGTGGTGGACAGTGGACAGAATCATCGGCAGGAGAAAGAATTCAAATTTACTCTCCGGTAGATGACTCTTTAATTGGGGAAATACAAGCACAAACTAAAGAGGATGTCGATTTTGCTGTACAAAATGCCAAAGATGCACAGAAGGAATGGGCAAAGATACCGATTAGTGAAAGAGCAAATATCATTCACAAAGCAGCAAGAATTATGGAAAAATACGAAGAAGAAATTGCGGATGTTTTAGTTAAAGAAATCGCTAAAGCCAAAAGTTCAGCCATATCTGAAGTAAAGCGAACCGTTGATTTTATGCATTTTACGGCAGAAACCGCTAAAAGAATGACCGGTGAAACGATTTACGGAGATGCTTTCCCGGGGTTTGATAAAACCAAAATATCTCTTGTAGAAAGAGTACCTTTAGGGGTAATATTATGCATTGCTCCTTTTAATTATCCTGTTAACTTATCCATATCCAAGATTGCGCCGGCTTTGGTAGGAGGAAACAGCGTTGTATTTAAACCGCCGACCCAGGGTTCTATCAGTGCAATGTATCTGGGACAAATCTTTTGTGAAGCCGGACTTCCACCAGGGGTATTAAATATTGTAACAGGAAAAGGCTCAGAGATCGGAGATTATTTAATTACGCACCCCGGTATTGATATGATTAATTTTACAGGCAGTACGGAGATTGGTCATCACATTGCAAAAGAAGCGGGAATGATTCCTTTGTTATTGGAACTTGGAGGCAAGGACGCTGCCATTGTACTGGAAGATTGTGACCTGGATGAAACCGCTCAAAATATCGTTAAAGGAGCCTTCAATTATTCCGGTCAAAGATGTACTGCTGTTAAAAGAGTATTGTTAATGGATAGTATCGCTGATGAACTGGCTTCTAAAATCGTTGCCGAGGTAGCAAAGCTTACAGTGGGCAGACCTGAAGACGATGCGCAAATTACCCCTTTAATTAATGATAAAGCAGCAGATTTTGTACAGGAATTAATTGACGATGCCATCCAAAAAGGTGCTAAACTCCTTATAGGAAATAAGCGAGAAAAAAGATACATCTGGCCTACCGTGTTTGATCATGTTACTGAAGATATGAGAATTGCATGGGAAGAACCTTTTGGCCCTGTGCTGCCAATTATCAGAGTAAAAACTATTGAAGAAGCCATTGATATATCGAACAGATCAGAATACGGACTTCAAGGCTGTGTATTTACTAAAAATATTGATAAGGCCTTTGCGATTGCACAGAAATTAGAAGTTGGAACCGTCCAAATTAATAATAAAACAGAGAGAGGTCCTGACCACTTCCCATTCCTTGGTGTAAAAGCATCTGGATTAGGCACTCAGGGAATCCGATACAGTATCGAAGCCATGACAAGGTCGAAGGCAATCGTTATTAACTTAGATAAAGATTTTCAATAATAATTTTCTAATATATAATATATATTATACTATTGACAATATTTAAAATAAATCATAAAATACAATAAAGGAATAAAGTAGTAAAGCGTTGATGAGAAGAAGTAAAATTAAGTAAGCTTTTACAGAGAGCACCCGGTTGGTGAAAGGGGCAAAGCGGATTAATTTGAATACATCTCAGAGTGTTTGCTTGAACGCATATTAAGATATGCCAGTAGAGGAAGCCGGGCTCACCCGTTATAGTGATAGAGTATCCCAAAAGGATTGTTTTGGCGTACTTGAAGAGGTTATTGCTGTGAAGCAATAATAAATTAAGGTGGTACCGCGGGAAATATCTCTCGTCCTTATGATAAGGACGGGAGTTTTTTATTTGCAAAAAAATAATCAATTAAATTTTTAAAGGGGGATGTGAGTCAATGAAAGTATTGTTTTTATTGGTGTTTATTGGCGTGATGATTGGAGTAGGCCTTTACAGCAATAAGAAGGTCAAAGATACCAATGATTTTTTCCTTGGGGGAAGAAACATGGGGGCATGGATGAGTGCCTTTGCCTATGGAACTTCATATTTTTCAGCAGTAATTTTTATTGGCTATGCTGGAGGATTAGGTTGGAAATTTGGAGTATCAGCATCTTGGATTGGTATCGGCAATGCAGTATTTGGCTGTTGGCTTGCATGGAAGCTGCTGGCTAAGAAAACTCGGGATATGACCCATAATTTGGACGTTCGTACGATGCCGGAGTTTTTTGAAAAAAGATACCAAAGCAAGAATATGAAGTTTATTGCAGCACTTATAATGTTTGTATTTTTAGTACCTTATACAGCTTCAGTATATAAAGGCTTAGGATATATTTTTGAGAGTTCCTTTGGTATAAGTTTTAATACCGTTATTTTAGGTATGGCTATACTTACAGCCTTTTACCTTCTCTTAGGGGGCTATGTAGCAACAGCAATCAATGACTTTATTCAAGGAATTATTATGTTAATAGGCAGTATACTAATGGTCATTTTTGTAGTTAATAATGATGTAGTGGGCGGTTTTAGCCAGGCACTTACCAAATTATCTGCTCTTGATCCGGGACTTGGTATGACTTTTAGTGATTCGGGCAGAAGACTATCACTCATGAGTTTAATTTTTATGACCAGTTTCGGTGTATGGGGTTTACCTCAAATGATTCACAAATTTTATGCGGTTAAAGATGAAGATGCGATTAAAAAAGGAACCATTATTTCTACTCTTTTTGCATTTGTCATAGGGGTTAGTGCTTATTTTACAGGTTCCCTGGGAAGACTGTTTTTTATCGAAGACGGAGTTGCAGTGATGCCCCAGGGCAATGCCGATATGATTATTCCCCTTATGTTAGAAAAAGCACTGCCGGATGCTTTATTAGGCATCATTATCGTATTGATTCTCTCAGCCTCCATGTCAACCCTTGCAGCCTTAGTACTTGTTTCAAGTTCTACGATTACTATTGATTTTATTAAGGGGTACGTAAAACCGGATTTATCCGATCAAAAGACTATGGGTATAATGAAAGTCTTTTGTGCATTATTTGTTGCTTTATCCTATGTCATGGCTGTATTCCAATCCAATACGATTGTTTATCTTATGTCTTTATCCTGGGGTATTGTATCCGGAATGTTCCTTGGTCCTTATATCTGGGGAATATGGTGGAAAAAAACTACAAAACTTGGGGCTTGGGCAGGATTTTTAGGCGGAGGCATTGTGATAGGAGGGTATTTGATCCTTGAGAGACTAGGTATACTTTTAATTGATATGCCGATTGTTTCTTGTCTTGCTATGATCGTATCCAGTGTTACCGTACCCTTAGCGAGTCTTTTAGGTAAAGAAATGAATACATCTCTGATTCAAGAAGCTTTTGGGGAAGCAACAATGGAATAATAATTGAAAAAAGGATTATAGACTTAGGGGGTAAGTCTATAATCCTTACTTGTTTTATTGATTTAATTTTTCTAGCAGTTCATCCACATTAATGCCATGAACGGCAGCTGCCTGTTCTAAGGATTCAGCTTGAGATGAAGGACATCCGAGGCATCCCATTCCGCTGCCCATTAAAATTCTGGCCGCATTGGGGTTAATTCTTAAAATTTCTGAAATTAGCATATCCTTTGTAATTGTCATATTATCTTCCTCCTTTTAATATTTTATGAGATAATGAATGTGAGGTTTTCTCAAATTCATATTTATAGTCAGAATTTGCATTTTCTATAAATGCAGAGATCCATTGTTTTCTTAGAGTATAGAATGTATCGGGGTTCGCCCCTGCGGCATTCCAGTATCCTATATGAAGGCAGGACACCGTATTCCATTCAAAACGATCTTCTTCAGACACGATGATTTCATTGACACGATCACAGGGCATCCCATCTAAAATATAGTTATTCAAAGCTTTAAATAGTTCAGGAGCAGAAGAAGGTGCCTCCGTAGATTGACTTTTCCTGCCTGTCGATTCTCCTTGATTGTAATATGTATTTAAAGCCAATTGTAAAGCCTCATCTCCATAGGTATTTAATATTTCATTTAGAAAAGCCGCTTGACGTGTTTCTGCAATACTGATTTTGTATTGAAGCCAGCCATGAATATTGCTCTGATCAATAATATTTTCTAAAGGTTCATTGGCCGGAATCGGATCACCATATTGATCGCAGTATTTTTGAAAAATATCAGTAATTGATTCGCCATATTGATTCGTATAACTTTCTACTAAAGCTCTTTCTAATTCTTCAAATAAAGTAATTTTATTGTATAGCCAATAATGTATAGGCCCTAAAAATGCACTCATAATAAATCCTCCTTGTCACCATTGATAGATTTATTATAAAATATATAGGAATACTTGAATATGACATTAATCACATTTTAGATTAATATAAATGAAATGAGGGATATAGTGGAGAAGCACATTGCTGCCTTAAAAAGAATTCCTGTTTTCTCCGGCATGTCGGAGGAGCAGCTAAAAAAAATCAGCCAATTAGAAATAAAAAAAGAATATCCAAAAGGCTCAATTATCTTTAATGAGGGGGATAAAGGAGAGTCCTTTTTCTATATTCAATCGGGCAAGATAAAAGTGTATAAAACATCTTTTGATGGAAGAGAAATCATCCTGAATATTTTTGGAGAAGGAGCAATTTTAGCTGAAGTCACCATGTTTAATGACATAGAATATCCTGCTACGGCAGAAGTGATTGAAGATGCTGAAGTTGGAATGATTTATAATCGAGACATAGAAAAGATGGTATTAGAAAACAGAGAACTGGCATTACAGATTATAAAAGTATTGAGCAAACGACTTTATTATTCTCAAATGAACGTAAAAGAAATCGCTTTAAATGACACCTATATAAGAACTGCAAAAGTATTGATCAATCTTGCAAAAGAATATGGAAAAGACACACCTAAAGGTATCGAAATTAATCTGGGAATGACAAGGCAGGATATAGCCAATATTGTCGGAACGACAAGGGAAACGGCAAGCCGGGCAATGAGTCAGTTAAAAAAGAAAAAGTTGATCGACATGGATGGTAAAAACATTATTATAAAAGACATCAGGAGATTGAAGGAAGAAATTGAAGAATAAACAAAAAACTTAAATAATATGATTTACTTTAATTTTAAGGTAAATTATAATTATAGTATGAAAGGCAGAGGGTTCTAATTATAGGGACGGAGCTGATAAAGTGAATATTATTAATTCTAATAAAAAATGCAAAAGAAGAAGACAGCCAGTTTTTCATGAAAAGGATGTATTGGGATGTCATAATGTCCCTTTACGACTAGTGGGAATAGGTTCTTTCGCAATTTTATTATTATTAATTTTTATTGGTTATAAACTTGCAAATTTCCAACTAACCATCCAATTTGCACAAAAGGCATCCATATTACTCATAATCACTGGAGTAATTTTAGCAGGCATTATCTTTGTATTACTCAAAAAATACGAAGAAGCTCAACAAAAAATTTTTCAGTTGGCTTATTACGATGATTTAACTAAAATACCCAACCGAAGATTTTTTGAAGATAAATTATTGGGATTTATCGAGGACTCTAAGAAATTCAAGCAAAAAGTTGCGCTGATCTATATTGATTTAGATAATTTTAAAGTCGTAAATGATACCGTAGGGCATGCTCAGGGAGATGCCATACTTAAACAGGTTGGAGAATTGATTAAAAGCTGTTTGCGACAAAGCGATATTGTTTCACGATTTGAAGGAGACGAGTTTGTTGTCTTGCTTCCTGGGGTTATTGAAAAGAATGACGTCATTAACATAGTTAAGAGAGTCATTAATGTTCTTCAGACCCCATTTTTGTTGAATGAGAAAAAGTTTTATGTGACTGCCAGTATGGGGGTTGCTATGTATCCTGATGATGCAGAGGATATGAAAACCATTGTTCAATATGCGGATATGGCCATGAATCACGCAAAAGAACAGGGTAAAAATCAATATTGTCTTTTTGAATCCTATATGAGCACGAAACTATTGGAAAAATATCAATTGGAAGAGGATTTAAGGCATGCGCTGGATAGAAATGAATTCATCTTATATTATCAGCCGCAAATTGATATTATGACAGGTAAAATGGTGGGGGTAGAAGCGTTAATACGCTGGTTTCATCCTAATAAAGGATGTATTTCCCCTGCAAAGTTTATTCCTCTGGCAGAAGAAACAGGTTTAATTGTTCCTATAGGGGAATGGGTAATTCGTACAGCATGCAAACAAAGCACTGCATGGAGAAAAAAAGGTTTCAGTGATGTCCGCGTTTCAGTAAATTTATCTGCAAAGCAGTTCCAGCAGCCAGACTTCGTTGAAATGATTATGAAGATTATTAAAGAAACCGGTATGAAGCCAGAGCTTTTGGACTTAGAGATTACGGAGAGCTTGGCAATGCTGGATATTGAACTTACTAAAAAAATTCTCCTGAAGTTAAGAAATATGAATATTAATATTTCTTTGGATGACTTTGGAACAGGGTATTCCTCTTTAAATTATTTAAAGCAATTGCCCATCAATACGGTTAAAATTGATAAAACTTTCGTAGATAATATCACAGTGGATGCAAGTCAGCAGACCATTGCAAAAGCAGTGATTGATTTGTCTCATAATATGGCACTTCAGGTGATTGCTGAGGGCGTAGAGACATGGGATCAGTTTTCTTTTTTGAAATTTCAAAAATGCGACAAGGTCCAAGGCTATCTGTTTAGCAGACCTCTTTCCTTAGAAGAAATTGAAAATATACTAGAGCAGGATAAAGGATTTATTGCATAAAAATAAGAGATTCATTGTAAAATGAACTGCAACATGTAAAACAGTAGAACCATAACAAGAAACCTAGTATGATATTGGTGTCTAATCAATCACATACGGAGGTTTCAGC
>JGI24712J26585_10001476_pt1 | contig 20015 bp, 18 predicted proteins | sample BioPla3DNA2_FD_26585 | JGI IMG/M metagenome (IMG submission 26585) | reverse complement strand
CCTAGAAAAACCACCTCCATCACAACAACTTGATATTTTCAAAGCCTTTAAGCTCAAAGATCCCTCAGTTTTTTGTTACTAAATTTGGGGAAACTCAAACTACTAATAGCAATTTATATAGTTGTATTGTTTATTTTGTATGTCATTTCAGCCATTTTCAGCTATTTATGATAAATTAAATAAAAAGTTTGATGAGTCAATAGATAAATATAAAGCCGTATTTCATCATAATAATGTGAAAATGAAGAGTTGAAGAAGATGTGGAAACAAAAACTACGGGGCATCGAGTCCCTCCGTTATTGCCTCTTTCACTCCGTTCGAAATTGGGTGTAACAACAAAAATCCCTGCTATAAATTTGCAGGGATCCTTATTTTCTATCTTATCCTTTTACTCTTTTAAGAAAATGGTTATGTCAAATTCTCCGATAGGAGTCAATAGAGGCAATAGCAAAGCTTTTTCATTTCCCACAGAAATAGACTTGTAATCACCTACAAAAATCTGGGGTGGTTCAATATCACACGAATAATTATACTGTGCCAAAAGTGATAACGCGTTCCCTCCGATAATATTAGCTATTTCCCCCAATGCAGAAGATGCAAAGTTGTCAATTTTATCCATTTCCATGCCCGACATAATTTTAACCATTTCTAAGGTCATATTTTTGGGGAAACTAAAGAGAATTTTACCCTTTAAATCTCCTTTTACACCAAGTTCAACATTGGCATCCTTATTGCTTGCAAAGTCCTCCACAACTTTCAAATCGCCTCTTTGAGGCTCTATATCAACCAATAATTGAAATACGTGTTTGGCTGCTTTATAAATAGAGTTTACATATTCTGATTTCATTAGACTTGACCTCCCTTACTTTTCATATATTCGCCTATCTTCTGATCCATGTTGCCCACATGCATAATCAGCCAAGTCATAAGCTTCCCGCCAAATTCTTGTATTTTATGCTCATTAAAACCCTCTTCTTCAAAAATCTTAACATACTCATTAACAGCTTCTTTAAATTGGGCATGAGCCTCTTTATGTTTTTCAATATCAGGGTAATCAATTTTCGCTTGATAGGCTTCTTCTTCATCAAAATGTGTAATTACATAGTCTTTCATAAAAACCATTGTTTCCTTTACTTTATCCAGTTTAGCTTCCCAATTCTCTTCATTTCGAATAGTCTGAGTAAAATTCGATACACGTCTGAAAAGCTCTTCATGCTGTTGGTCTATTAGATCAACTCCAATTTTATATTTACTTTTCCACATCATTTAAATCCCTCGCTTTCCATAATATAATTACACCTTTAATTTGTCATTAGCTTTATTTCCACTATTCCCCATATTCTCTTTACACGACAATATCCTTTATCGTATTATCTTTCGGTAAATAAATTAGATTTCTTAATATAAAAAACGGAATTCATAAGATAGTGCTTTATATTTTTCATACTAAAAAAGCAGCGTGCTATTTGAAAACTATAAAATAGGCAGAATAAACTATTTAGAAGGGATTCTTACAATTTTCTATAAACATGCGGGTTGCATTTTCAACTAAATCATTTTAAAATAAATTAATTATAGCTTACTATGAGTTATGTTAATAAATACTATCATTCATTAATAATAAAGCGAGGTATAAAATGCGTTTAAGAAAGAAACCATGGGCAAGACCTGAACTTGAAGCTTGCGAATTTTTTGTTACAAATCCGACGGATTATATCGGCAAATGGCAAAACATATTCGGTAATACTAATGAAATTTGGGTGGAATTAGGATGCGGCAAAGGAGGCTTCACATCTAAACTTGCCTCTTCTAATCCTGATAAAAACTTTATTGCCATAGATATAAAAGACGAAGTCTTAATTCTCGCAAAACAAAAAATCGAAAAAGAATATGCTGCTAATAATCTAAACACAAACAATATTCGTCTTATGGCTCATGAAATAATGCTAATACACAAAATACTTAATGAAAAGGATGTTGTCAATAGAATATTTATAAATTTTTGTAATCCATGGCATAAAAACACTCATGGCACTAGAAGGCTTACCCATCCTAATCAGCTAAAGCAGTATAAAGTATTTTTAGCTCCCCTCGGTCAGATCTGGTTTAAGACTGATGACGATATTTTATTTAATGCTTCGGTTAGATATTTTGAAAAATGCGATTTTAAGATCAGTTTTTTAACAGAAGATCTTCATGGTAGTAATTTTTCTGAGAATATAATGACTGAGCATGAGAAAATGTATGCGGAGCAGGGGCATAAGATAAAGTTCCTCATTGCACAAAAAAATGCTTGTTCTCTCCGCCAAACGTGCATTTTGGGCACGAGAGATATATAATATTTCATATTGGGTTTGCATAAAAAAAGGAGTTTGGTTACTCCTTTTTTGTCTTAATATATAGTTATTTATATGGCTACAAAAGCACTGACTTTTTTATTCTTGTATGGTTCTAATTGTTGCTTATAGAGTACATGCCTAATTGAATTAGCTGTGATTTCAGCCATTTTGTAAACCAACCCAAGACTTGTATTTTGAAGCATAATTTGGGGCATGATTCCTGCCATTGTCACAACTCCAGAAAATGAAACATCCCCTACCGCAGGTAAATCCTTACCCACTCCACTTCCAGGCTTGATTGATCCTTTACTCAACCCAATATGAGCGATATGATCAATTCGTCCAATCGAGGCATCAACAGCGATAACCAGTGTATTTTCAGTGTCAATTTTTTCTATTGTGTCTGTAAGGTTCATAGCATGAACAGGATCTAGAATTGTACCGTATACATCAAAATCATATATCCTGTATTTTGATAACATAAACCCTACTAACGGGCCAAAGCTGTCACCAGTAGAACGATCTGTACCAATGCATACAACTGCAATCCTTTTGTACTGTTTGTCCACTTCGCTAATCAAGTTATACGCTTCCTGATTTAACTTGTATTGGCACATTTTCTCATTTGTGTTGACATAAACTTTCTTTACTTTTAACATACAACTTCTCCCCTAAAACAACATACAACAATTTAATGCTACTGTTGAGATATTTTCTCTTTTCTATATTTATGTCTATATTATATAACAAAAATGCAATATTAAAAAGGACCATTTTTATTATATTTGAAATAACCCTTGCAAAGCTTTCGGCAAAATCTATATATTTACTTATTTGCTTTTAGAAAGGGTGTTAAAAAGCATAATAAAAACGAAGGTGCATCGAGGCCCTTCGTTTTTGCCTCTTTCACTTCGTTCGAAAGAAGCATAATTAAAGGAGAGCATTTGCTCTCCTAAATTCTTACCATCTATTACCGCCACCGAAGCCGCCTCTTCCGCCGCCGTTTCTGTTGTTCCTTTGTTGTTTCCTAGCCCTTCTACAATCAGGACATCTTTGCGGTTCATTATCGAAACCCTTCTCTTTGTAGAAAGCCTGTTCACTTTCATTAAAAATAAATTCTGCGTTGCAATCTTTGCAAGTTATAACCTTATCTGCCATATCTATATACCTCCTTAATTTATTTGGATCATATAATTCTTAACTTCCAACTCCAAAAAAACTAAAGAGAGTAAGGTTTAGAAAAATAATCCCATTAATATATAGTGACTATACATATAATTTTATCACAATATCTAATATTAAGCAAGTAGATTTGTGAAATTTTACCATGTGCTTTCATGTTTTTATTTGCACATTTTACTCTCTAAAAAACAAAAGCTTTTTATGATACTCGAACATTTGTTGCTTGTGGTCCTCTCTGTCCTTTTTCTAAGTCAAACTCAACCATTTGACCCTCTACAAGAGATTTATAACCTTCTGCTTGTATCGCTGTAAAATGAACAAAAACGTCATCTCCACCTTCTCTTTCGATAAAACCAAACCCCTTTTCCGGGTTAAACCATTTTACTTTTCCAACCATTTGTTGATATTCCTCCTTAAATTACGAATAGTATAAATCATATATAATGATTATAATATAATTTATTATGTCAATTTATCATTTCACTTATTCACAAAAAAACTCTAAATTAAACTAAGGCTTTGTGACATAAATAATGTATTTTTTGAAATAATCTATACTATTCATAGTAATTCCTTGTAAGCTATTTTTTGCTATTTATTAGCCCTTTACATATCAATCCAAGCAGAATTAAATATCTCATCCACCAACTTCACGTACTCAGATACACGATTACACTTTCTTATTTTCTTTATGAATTTACCATTTTGTTCAAAATGAGTGTGCATATAATCCCAAAACTCCTTCATTTTATCACATAAATGCTTATCTCCTGAAAGTCTATTCCTGTAATAATTAAATATTTCATCATGAAACGCTTTTACTATTCCAGTTTTATTTTTTAGTTCTATTGTATTTCCTTTAATAACTGAAGGAAGAAAAGGATTTCTCAATGCCCCTCTTCCTAGCATAAAGTTTTTCACAGAAGGGAACCTCTCAATAATGTGCAAAAAATCATTATAAGTAAATATATCTCCATTATAAGTGATTTCATGGTTACATAAGGTTGCTAGTTCATAAAAGGCATCAAGATCTACATTTCCCTTATACATCTGCTGTCCCGTCCTAGCATGGATTATCACTCCACCTAAGGGATATTCATTCAGTACTTCCATCACCCTCATTCCCTCTTCTGGATTTTCCATACCAAGTCTCATTTTAACGGTTATTGTATAAGAACAGCCAGAACAAACTGTATCAAGAACCTTTTTTATCATTTCGGGATAAGATAAAATTCCAGCCCCCTTTTTCTTACCTGTAACCATAGGAAAAGGACATCCAATATTCCAATTTATTCTACTATACCCAAGTTTCGAAATATCTTCGGCAAAAGCTTTGAACTGAATTCCGTCATTACCGAGAATTTGGGGGACAAGCTTAACCGATGACTCATTGTTCTCTGGAAGTATGTCTTTTAACAGCAATCTATTCACTTTTTCACCTGCAGAGGTTGATATAAAAGGAGAGTAATATTCATCTATTCCTCCAAAGTGTCTAGCAAAGGCATTTCTATATGCGGCCATTGTCATGCCCTGCAAAGGTGCTAAAAAAATTTTCATATTAATACACTCTCTTTTTTTGCTTATCTATTATTTGGGCATCTTAGTTTTTGGAGCTTTTACCTTTTTAACCTCAACTATAGAACCCTTATACATACTCTTTTGTTCAATTTGTATGTCCAACTCTTTCTCATATTTTTTAATAAATTGCAACTCTCTTTCTGTGGCAATGGATACTGTCATACCTATGTTGCCATTTCGCCCGCTTCTACCGGCTCTATGTACATAAGCCTTTACATCCTCAGGAATATCAATATTAAATATATGAGTAACGCCCTCTATATGGAGCCCCCTTGCAGCAATATCAGAAGCAATCAAAAGCTGGATCTTTCCTGCCTTAAAATCCTCCATTGCCTTTTTTCTTTCAAGCTTCCTGCTAGTGCCATGAATACCCTCTGCCTTTAGCCCGTGATACTTCAGTTTATCCGTAAAGATTTCAATTTCATTGCCCTGATTGTTTACAAATACAATGGCCTTGTGAGGCTCTAAAATTCTTACTAATTTCCTCAAAACTTCAATCTTGTCCCTCTTTTCTACTAAAAAGCATATATGAGAAATAGTATCCGGTACCGAAAGCTTTTCCTCTACACGAATCACCTGAGCTTCTTCCATTTGTGACATAATACCTGTTTCCACTGACTTTGGAATGGTTGCAGAACAGGCTATAATCTGACGTTCTTTGAGTGTGGACTTTATAACAGCCTTTACATTTTCTGCATTATTTTCATCCATCAAGCGATCTGCCTCATCAATAACGATTGTCTTTATGGTGTGAGCAGATATTTTTCGCTTTTTAATAAGTTCTAGTATTCTTCCGGGAGTACCTACAATAATGTGGGGCTTCTCCTTAAGCTTTTTTATTTGCCTGTCTATATTTACATTACCTATGATGGTTGCTCCCTTAAGTTTAGTATCTGAATTTTGTGATAAACGCTCAATTTGTCTTATAATCTGTACTGCCAACTCATGAGTTGGGCATAGCACTATTGCCTGCATTTCCTTAAGCTCTGCCTTTAACTTTTGGTACATAGGCAGAAGGTATGCAAGGGTTTTGCCTGTCCCTGTTCCCGATTGTGCAATAATATCTTTGTTTTTTATAGCTTCAGGAATAACCCTTTGCTGTATATCCGTAGGAACAGTAATATTTTCCTTTTTCAGTGCAATTACAAGGGTCGGATTCAACCCCATATTTTCAAATGATTCAGCCATGTTTGTTCTCCCTTTTACTTTTTTCAATCTCTTGTGCTAGCTCGTTAAGATAAGTCCACCGCTCTATAGCATTTTCCAGACTTTTCTCAAGCTCCTCTTTTTCTTCTACAAGTTTTTGAAGCAGTTCAAAATCGCTTGATGATTCACTCATCTTATTATCTATCTGTTTTAAATCCTGTTCTAACTTTTCAATCACACCATCAATTTCTTCAAATTCCTTTTGTTCTCTATAAGTAAATTTTAAAGCTTTTTCTCTTTTATTTTCTGCTTTTTCATCCGCTTTATCCTTCGAAGGTTTTATACGTTGGGCTTGTGTCGTAATTTCATTTTCCTCTATGTATTGACTATAATCACTATAATTTCCGATGTACTTCGTGATTACACCATTTCCTTCAAAAGCAAATATTCCGTCAACTACCCTGTCTAAAAAATAACGGTCATGGGATACAACAATTACCGCTCCAGGGAATTCATCGAGATAACTTTCCAAAATGGTCAATGTATGAATATCCAAGTCGTTTGTAGGCTCATCTAGCATTAGAATATTAGGTGCCCCCATTAAAATATATAGTAGATATAGCCTTCTTTTTTCTCCTCCCGACAGCTTTGAAATTGGTGTCCACTGCATACTCGGCGGGAACAAAAACCTTTCTAGCATCTGAGAAGCACTTATCGTACCCTCCGTAGTAGTCAAAAACTCAGCTTGTTCTTTAATGTATTCAATAACCCTCAAATTCTCATTCATATCCTCATTTTCTTGAGAAAAGAAGCCTATTTTAACCGTTTCACCAATTTCAACCTTCCCTGAATCGGGTTCAAGCTTTCCAGCCGCAATTTTCATAAGAGTGGATTTTCCACTTCCGTTAGGACCGATGATTCCAACTCTGTCATCTCTTAGAAGGGTATAACTGAAATCCTTTATTAAGGACTTGCCGGGAACGCTTTTACTTATATTGTCAAGCTCAATAATCTTTCTACCAAGACGGGAAAAACCAACCTGGATTTCGATATTTTCCTTATCTTGAGGTCCCTGTTGTTCAATAAGCTTTTCAAATCGCTCAATTCGTGCTTTCTGTTTGGTAGAACGAGCTTGTGCCCCTCTTCGAATCCACTTTAATTCATTTCGGATTAGTCCTTGGCGTTTTCTTTCAGAGGCCTCCTCAATTTCCTCTCTCTCAGCCTTCATCTCCAAATATTTCGTGTAATTTGCCAAGTAGCTATAGAGTTTTCCATTGTCAATTTCTATGATCCTGTTTGCTACCCTGTCTAAAAAGTATCTGTCATGTGTAACCATTAAAAGTGCACCTTTTCGCTTTTCAAGGTATTTTTCCAGCCAAGCCACCGTTTCATTGTCAATATGGTTGGTAGGCTCATCTAAAATCAGCAAATCTGCGGGTGTTATCAAAGTACTTGCCATTGCCACCCTCTTTCGCTGACCCCCGGATAGTTTACCTACATCAGCGTTAAAGTCAACTATTCCAAGCCTTGTAAGGATACTTTTAGCCTCTGCTTCAATTGTCCAAGCCTCCATGCTGTCCATTCTTTGTGATAAATTAATTAATTCCTTTTCAAGCCAATTGTCTTCAGGATTTATACTCATTTTATGAAGTATGGATTCATATTCCCGAAGTAGCTTCATTACAGGTGAATTCCCCTTAAAGACCTGTTCGAGTACAGTTGTCCCATCCTCAAAATTTGGATTTTGATCTAAATATTCTATTTTTATACCGTTTCTATATATAATCCTGCCTGTATCTGCAGTTTCAAGCCCTGCAATCACCTTGAGCAAGGTGGATTTACCTGTACCGTTAACCCCTATCACACCAAGCTTTTCCCCATCATTTATACTAAAAGATATATCATTGAATAATACCTTTTCACTGTAGCTTTTAGAAATCTTTTCAGCTGACAAAACATTCATTCATAAATCCCCTTATTAAAAAATCTTCACGGCATTGAGCCCTTTATTTCTAAGTCTTTCAATTCGTTAAAAAAAGCAAAAAACCAGCTCATAAAGTATCAAACTCATGTACCGATATTATACAATAATCAGCTTCTAATAGCTAGAAAATTAGCAGAACGTTATTTTCCCATTGCAGTTATATTTCAAAATATTATTATAATAGACTCTTTATCCCGGTCATCTTTTCACTTAATTCCCAAAGGCTTTTTGCCATTTCCTTGTCATAGGATCTCTTCGACGAGGGAAGAGGCTTTTTTTGATAATAGTATTTACCGGTAACACCTTCTACATCAGGAGATGTTGCAAGATAAACAGCCGTTTGAGCACCTTTTTCGGGAGTTTGAAAAAAAGGTTTTAACATTCGGGTAATAAATGTCCCAAAACCTGTATCCCTGTTAATCCCCATAGCCGTTGCTACTGCCCCGGGATGTAGACAGTTTGCTGTGACTCCTCTGGGTCTTAATCTATCTGCAAGTTCATAGGTAAACAAAATATTTGCCAACTTTGATTGTGCATACGCACGCCATACGGTGTAATTTTTGTTTAGATTTACATCTTTGAAATGAATGTTCCCGATTTTATGAGCACCGGAGGATACATTTACAATTCTTGCCGGTGCACTTGCTATTATTGTATCAAGGAGTCTATTGGTCAAAAGAAAATGTCCTAAATGATTCACTCCAAATTGTAGCTCGTAGCCATCAAAAGTCTCATGCCTTCCAGGAAGAATTACACCTGCATTATTCACCAATATATCAAGTCTTTGAAACCTATTCTTAAATTCAGTGCAGAAGTTTTCAATACTTTTTAGTGAACTAAGGTCACAAATCATCAATTCAACTTTTGAATTGCCAGTTAAATCCCTTACTTGCTTTACAGCCTCTTCTCCCTTGAGCTTATTTCGGCAAAGCATTACTACAGTTGCACCTGTTTTTGCAAGCTCAACAGAAGTTGCCTTACCCATACCTGAATTTGCACCTGTTATAACTATTACACTGTTTTTATCCATTTTGCCCTCCGGTTATATCTCGACCCTTTTCACCTTTCGTAATTTGCCCTTTACAGGTTTATCCTTAACATTATAACATTTCAATAAATAAAGAGGTATAATTATATAAAGCAAGCATTGATATTTTCAGTCAATGCTTGCTTAAAGCCATTTTCAAAGTATTTGATTTACAGAAGCTTACGCTAATAGCTATTTAGATATAGCCTTAATCTATTAAATTTCAACAATTATAGGAATTATCATAGGTGTACGTTTAGTTTTTTGATATACATAATCTCTTATAGTTTCTTTGATTTTATTCTTTTTAGAAGCCAAATTTCTGTTACTGCTTTTTTCTATTGCTGCCATGCACACCTGCTTAACGTCATCTATAAATTCTTCCGATTCCTTTTCATATACAAAGCCTCTTGTTAAAATGTCCGGTCCGTTAATAACAGTACTTGTTTCCCTTTGAAGCGTTACAACTGCAATTATCATACCATCTTCAGCAAGAAGTTTTCTATCTCTTAATACTATCTTACCTACATCCCCAATGCCAAGCCCGTCAACAAGCACTTTTCCGGAAGTAACCCTTCCATTAAACTGAGCTCCAAAATTGTCTATCTCAAGTACTTGTCCAATTTCCATTATCAATGTTCTATCCTCATCCATCCCAAGGCTATGTGCTAGATCCGCGTGCTTTTTCAGGTGGCGATATTCTCCATGAACTGGCATAAAATACTGTGGATTTACCAATCTATGTATCAGTTTAAGTTCTTCCTGGCAAGCATGTCCTGAAACATGAACATCTGCAAGAGATTCATATATAACCTCTGCACCCTTTTTAAACAGTTCATTTACAACACAGGATACAGATTTTTCATTTCCGGGAATAGGTGTTGCGGAAATTATAACCATATCACCAGGAACGATTTCAACCTGCCTGTGATCTCCGGCTGCAATCCTCGACAGTGCAGACATAGGTTCTCCCTGACTTCCTGTAGAAATAATTACAATCTTTTCACCGACATATTTCTTTGCATACTCTATATCTACAAGGGTATCCTCAGGTATATTCAAATATCCCAGTTCCCTCGCCTTGTTGCAGACATTTACCATACTTCTACCGCATAGTGCAATCTTTCGGTCATATTTAACTGCCGCATCCACTATTTGTTGAATTCTATGGACATTAGAAGCAAAAGTTGCAACAAGAATTCTGCTGTTTGCATTCCGGAACAAGTCATGAAAAGTCTCCCCAACAGTCCTTTCCGACATTGTATAACCCGGACGTTCAACATTTGTGCTGTCACACATCAGCAGCAAAACTCCTTCTCGCCCAATCTCTGCAAAACGAGGAAGATCAATGGGTTCACCAGAAATAGGCGTATAGTCCACCTTAAAATCCGATGTATGTACAATTGTTCCGACGGGAGTATAGATTGCCAAGGCCATAGCATCAACTATACTGTGTGTTGTCTTTATAAACTCTACTTTAAAAACGCCCAATTCAATGGTTTGTCCCGGCTTTACTGTCTGAAGCTTGCATTTTGAAAGAATTCCGTGCTCTTCCAGCTTATACTCCAACAGTCCTAATGCAAGCCTGCTCCCAAAAACAGGAACATTAATCTCTTTAAGTATATAGGGCAATCCACCGATATGATCTTCATGTCCGTGAGTAATGATAATTCCCCTTACCCTATCCCTGTTTTTTGTAAGGTAAGTGGTATCAGGCAATACAAGATCTATCCCTAACATTTCGTCATCAGGAAATGCCGTACCGCAGTCTACTATAAAAATGTCATCACCATATTCAAATACAGTGATATTCTTACCTATCTCCCCTAATCCACCAAGGGGAATAATTCTTAGTTTGTTCTTATTCCTAGCCACAATAACCCTCCATTTATCTTTTTAGTTTTCATATTAAAGTCTTTAAGATCACTAATGTTTTTAAACATCCTTAATGTGAATTATTTCCACTATTTTCACAGTAATTCATTTATCTAAAAAAATAAATTTCAGATTTGTTGAAGCATAGTCAATATTAAGTATTATAGCCTGTCGGTACCAAACTTCTTTCTATATCCACACTTTCTGCATAACTCTTCAACTGCAATCCTTCTTGAAAATCCATCGAAAATGTTTTTTGCTCTATCACTTTCAATTATCTTTGAAAAGTCCACAGTTTTTATATTCCCAAGGTTAATTATACCCTCACCATCAAGACAGCAAGGCACAACAGTGCCATCAACCAATATGGCAACCTGATCCCTAAGCCCATAACAAAAGCCGACACCATTATCTTCTTCCTCTTTTAAATCTGGCCAGGTAAATTCATAATCTTGGTTTAAGTAAACCTTTTCGGCAATTTTTATACCCCTTTGTGGGGTAACCTGCTCCTGTATTTTATAGTTTAGGTTAAATTCTTTTTCTATAATCTCCAAAACATCACGGTTTCTTTTTGTCTCTATGTTAACTGCATTATCCCGTTCTAAATTCCATAGCCTAAGAGATATAATAACCTCAGACTTCTCCCTTGCCTCTCTTGTAAACAATAGTATATTATTGATGTAGTCAAACTCATTATTACCTCCATCGTTGCCGCCAAAGCTGTGCAAAGAAAAGTTAACCTGCCTTAATGCAGGTTTTAAAAGAATTTTATCTTTCACTCTATTTATAAGTGTTCCATTTGAAGTTATATTTACTTTAAAGCCTTTATCAAAACTCAAATCCAAAAACTTGTCCAAATCGGGATGAAGGAGCGGTTCACCCTTTACATGAAAAAATATATAATCGGTATACGGTTTTATTTGCTCTAGAACATTGCTAAAGGTATCTATTTTCATAAACTCAGGGGCTCGCATTGTCTTAGGACAAAAACTACATGCTAGATTACATACATTTGTTATTTCTATATAAATCTTTTTAAACTTTTTCATTTGTATTTCTCCTAATCCAATTTTATTTATCCTATTGCAATTATAATGTTCCGTTCATACTCAATTATATCAAAATCAAGGTTCTGTTTCTATGATACGCTCAATTGCTATAATCTCTCCCTCAACATGATTCTCAAGAACTTGAAGTAATACACACCTGTTAGGATAAATTTTCCTTGTTTCTTCCCATTTCATCGCACAATCATCGTCATTAAGTATATTTATTATACCTTTTTAACGCTTCTAGAGCAAAATGTAAGCTCAATTAAATATGCTACCATTGTTTACACAACTTAACATATGATATAATTTCAATTATAGATAAAAATATTATCCAAACCTTGAAGTAAATTTATAACCAGATTTTTCTAGATGTGCTCTATACTATTTAAGGAGGTCTTTAGATGGAGATTTCAGATATAAAACAACTATGCGAAAAGGTAAAAGCAAACATTTCAAAAGTAATAGTTGGAAAAGAAGATGTTATCGACCTTGTACTAGTCTCGCTTTTGTCCTCAGGCCATGTTTTACTTGAAGATGTCCCCGGTGTAGGAAAAACAATGCTGGCAAAATGCCTTGCCAAATCTATAGACTGCGAGTTTAATAGGATTCAGTTTACTCCTGATCTTTTACCATCTGATATTACCGGAATAAATTATTACAACCAAAAAAATTGTGAATTTGAGTTTAGGTCAGGGCCTGTATTTACAAATATTTTGTTGGCAGATGAAATTAACAGAGCAACTCCTAGGACTCAGTCAAGCTTATTAGAGTGTATGGAAGAGAAACAGGTTACAGTTGATGGGGAAACCAAAAGTCTTTCCAGACCATTTTTAGTTATTGCAACTCAAAATCCTGTTGAAATACAGGGAACTTTTCCACTACCAGAAGCACAACTTGACCGTTTTCTCATTAAAATTAAAATAGGCTATCCTTTAATTGAAGAGAGCAGAAAAATGTTAGATAGATTTGAAGATAGAAGCCCTTTTGAAACTATAGATTGTGTAACTAATAAGCAAGAAATAATAGAAGCTCAAAACGCATTAAGCAAAGTAAAAATAGGTGCAATAGTGAAAGATTATATTGTGGAAATTGTTGAAGAAACAAGGAAGTCTGAAAATGTAATTTTAGGTGTAAGCCCTAGAGGTTGTATTGCACTTATGAAAGCATCACAGGCTTATGCAGCCCTCAAAGAACGTGACTTTGTATCTCCTGATGATGTAAAACATATGGCAGTACCTGTATTAGCACATCGACTGTTAGTTAAAGGCTATGCAATGTCAGAGGAAACAAAAGCTTCAGAAGCTGCCATACTACAAATTTTAGATAGGATAAAGGTACCTTTGGAAGATTTTTAAAAGGAGAATTTTATGGAGATTCTTGCTGTAGTTATAATATTTCTAGCTGCAATTTATATTCAGGGTTTTATCTTAAATTTCTTCTTATTTCATAATCTTGAGTATTCATGTCATTTTAATGTAGATAAAGCTACTGAAGGAGATAATATTTTTCTTGAAGAAATAATATATAACAAAAAGCCTCTGCCCATTTCCTGGATAAAAGCCGAAATATACACTTCAAAATGGCTTGATTTTGCTGGGAAGGATGCTGTTTTAGCACAGGAAAATCGATTTGTAACAAGTAACTTTTTTTTAAAAGGTTATCAGAAAATCACAAGGCGATGGAATGTAAAATGTATTAAAAGAGGATATTTTGAAATTGATAAAATAACACTTGTTGGAGGAGATTTTTTAGGCTCCTTTTCAGATTCATCTTCGGTTATAGATGTTAGAACTGATTTACTTGTTTATCCAGCAACAATAGCCCTTGAAGAGTGCTTTAGACCAGCAAGCCGTTTTATAGGAGACACCATTGTAAGAAGATGGATAAATGATGACCCCTTTATGTTTTCAGGACTGAGAGAATATATGCCCGGTGATGCTTTAAATCGAATTCATTGGAAGGCAACAGCAAACCGAGGCAAACTTATGGTAAAAAAGAATGACTTTACCACCAATTTAAGAACTGCTGTTATTTTAAACATTCAGTCTCAAGACAATGAACCGGAAACTGTTATCAATAAAGAATTTTCAGAATTTGGAATAAAGGTTGCTGCAACTATATTTAATAAAGCATTAATGCAAGGTCTGCCTTTAAGCTTTTCTACAAATGGAAGTGTTGTTAATGAAGATGAAAAAGTAATACTTACTAAAGAATCCTTAGGCAAGGAACATTTAAATGAGCTTTTAAACATTCTTGCAAGGCTTAGATTAAAAAAGGCTCAGGATTTTGAATTTTTTATTAATGACATTTATCAAAACTATTCAAACACAGAGGTTATAATATTGACTTCTTATTTGACAAAAGAAATATGCCATACTATCAGAAAAATAAAGGCAGGAAAAAACAATGTTTCTATTATGCTATTAAACAACATTGAAAAAGAAAATTTACCCGGAGATTTAGATGTTTATATTCCTTTAAGAAAGGAAAATAATTATGACTGATAAAAAAAGAGAAACCCTACTAAAAATTATGTCAATAATAGCGATATTTCTATGTGTCTATCCACTAACAAGCGTTGTGAGAATTTCTTTATTTAAAGAAAGTAAAGAACTTTTAGATGGTTTTTTTTATTTAGTCGTCAGTCTTAGTACATTTATAGCAGTAAGCCTTATTATGCACAAAAATCAAACTAGAAAAGATATTGTACTAGCATATGGGTATTTGATAATTCCTATAATAGCTTCTATAATATATTTTTTCTCCTTTGGAATTTTATCAACAATATTTGGAGCATTTATTACAGCAATCCTTTGCCTTTTTACAATTAGAGTGTATTTTAAAGAATATAATTACTTAATAAGTGGTGCTAAATTATATGTTGGTATAGTGATGCTTCTTTTGGCTTTGGCTTTTTCTACATATTTTGAAGAGCTTAAATATCTTAAAAATCAATTTTATATTTTCACATTTATATATGCCTTTTCTCTTCTTGTAATAAGAAACCAAAGCAACCTAGACAGTATTTTTTCTAAAAGGTTTGATAAAGCTTCTGGAATACCTGAAAAAATGAGAAGTTATAATATAAAAAAAATAATTGTGTTTTTTTTACTAATAGTAGGATTTTTTTATTTTAGAGATGTATTGATAGCTGGTCTACAGGGATTACTAGGCTTGTTGGGATTTATCCTTAGAATATTGTGGAGTTTTTTTGGTACCATAATGGAAAAACTTCGAGAGTTTCTTATTGTAGAGGAAACGGACTTACCTAGTTCGCCAGATATGGGTTATCCTATTGATGGAGGTAATGGTGGGAATCCAATCGTTAATATGGTATGTAACATAATAGCAATTTTATTAATTGCTTTTACTGTTTATAAAATAGCCACTGTATTAATTATCAATGTATTGATTCCTTTCTTAAAAAATACTTATAAACGCCTTCTTGAAAAAATTATTAACTTTTTTGAAAAAACTGAGCACAAAGAGGAAAAAACTCATTACTATACAGATAGAATTGAAAGGGTGATACCTTCTGCCATTTCAAAAAAGAGTGCAAAGCCAAAGGAAATTCCAAAAATAAGCAGGGCATTAAAACAGATGGAAAAAATTGAAAATCCCAAGGAAAAAGTCAAGTATCTATATGGTTTTATTTTAAAATGTATGAGTGCAAAAGGAGTAGATATAAAAAAGTCATATACTACAGAAGAGATTTATAAAAAAGCTAAAGAAATTAATCAATTAGATGCACCCTTAAGGGAAATTACATCATTATATGACAGAGTAAAATATGGTGACAAAATGCCAAAGGATAGCCAAGTAGATGATGCCAAAAGCAATACCATTAAGAGTATTGAAATAATCAATAAAATATAGGGCGTATAAATATCTAAGTTTTGTGCAAATAACCTATGTGCTATTTGCAAATTGTTTATATTAGGTCACTATAGGTTAACGCGTTCACATATGTAACTAATGAGGACTTTACTATAGGCTCTTGCAATTTCTTCTAGCTATTTTGCTGCTTTTTCATAAGGTTGTATATCCGGTTCAATAATAAAAATTATTGTTTTATGGTAACATTTAACAATCATGGCTATCCTAATAATATTTATACTGCAAATTGACTATTATACAAATTGGCATAAAAGCCTTTCTGCAAAAGCAACTCTTCATGAGTGCCCTGCTCGATAATATCACCGTCCTTCATAACAAGAATTATATCCGCTTCCCTTATGGTGGACAGACGGTGAGCAACAATAAAACTTGTACGACCTTGCATAAGTCTCGCAAAAGCCTCCTGAATTCTGATCTCTGTACGAGTATCAATGGAGGAAGTTGCCTCGTCGAGTATCAACATCGGTGGCAAACAAAGCATAACGCGGGTAATACTTAACAATTGCTTTTGACCCTGTGATAGACTTCCCCCATCCTCACCTATTATGGTATCATAGCCGTTTGACAGTCGTTTAATAAAGCTATGAGCATGAGCAGCTTTTGCCGCAGCAATTATTTCTTCATCCGTCGCCTCTGGTTTACCCATTGCGATATTTTCCCTAATGGTGCCGGATTTTAGCCAAGTATCCTGCAATACCATTCCGTAATTTTCCCTTAAGCTTTTTCGTGTGGTATCACGAATATCTATACCTTCCACTTTTATACTGCCAGAATTAATATCATAAAAACGCATCAGAAGATTAATAACAGTGGTTTTGCCACAGCCCGTTGGTCCGACAATCGCCACACGTTGACCGGGTTTTACCTTCAGATTGAAATCACGAATTAAAGGACGCTCAGGCACATATGAGAAAGCTACATTTTCAAGTGCAACATTACCGCTAGCCTTTTCAAGTTTAATGGCATTGTCTGAATCGGGAACTTGCGGCTGTTCCTCAATTAACTCAAAAACCCTACCCGCACATGCTAGGGCATTTTGTAGCTCGGTGATCACACCAGAAATTTCATTAAAAGGTTTTGTGTATTGGTTGGCATAACTAAGAAAGATGGAAAGTCCGCCTACCGTCATAGTACTTCCCAAATCCCCACCTATGACAGCTATTGCACCCGCAAGAGCCACCGCTGCGTAAACAAGACTATTGATAAAGCGAGTACAAGGATTTGTAAGTGACGAAAAGAAAACTGCTCGAAGTGAGTATTTTTCCAATCTATCATTAATTTCATCAAATCTTTTCAGTGCTTCCTCCTGATAGGAAAAAGCCTGAACTATTTTTGCATTGCCAATCATTTCGTTGATAAGTGAAGTTTGTTCTCCACGGGTTTCTGACTGCAATTTAAACATAGAATAAGTGCGTTTTGCAATAAAGTTTGCTACAAAGAGTGAAAGCGGTGTAAGAACAACTACTATAAAAGTGATTTTTACATTGATGGTCAACATAAAAATCAGTGTAGCGGCTATAGTGATAACACCCGTAAAAAGTTGTGTAAATCCCATCAGAAGCCCATCGGCAAACTGATCTACATCGGCAATCACACGGCTTACAAGCTCACCATGAGGGTTGGTATCAATATAAGAAAGCGGCAAATTTTGAATTTTACGGAAAGCCTTTTTTCTCACATCACGCACTACCTGATAGGTAATATTGTTGTTTATAATGTTCATAAGCCATTGAAATATAGCGGTAATACCAACAACAAAACCGATTTTGACAAGGATTTGAGCTACTGCTTCAAAGTTTACCATGTCTGGACCTATAATATGATCAATCGCATTACCAACGAGAATAGGTACATATAGAGTTAATGCTACCGTTGCTGCAGCAAGTATAATTGAAATCAACAGAAGGATACGATACTCCCTTATGTATTTGAGAACCTTTGCTATAGTATTCCTTTGAATTTTCTGCTTTTTCATATCATTTCGCCTCCTTCTTGAATTGTGAATCATATATCTCACTATATACATCGCAGCTTTCAAGTAGTTGTTCATGCTTGCCGATACCGACAATTTGTCCATCATCAAGGACTATGATTTTATCAGCATGTTGAATTGAAGATGTACGCTGCGAAACAATAAAAACTGTTGGATTTCCAGGCATTTCACGCAAAGCCTTTCGAAGGGCTGCATCTGTAGCAAAGTCAAGTGCCGAAGCACTGTCATCAAGTATTAAAATCTTAGGCTTCCGAACAAGAGCACGAGCTATGGTAAAGCGCTGACGCTGACCTCCCGAAAGGTTTTTTCCGCCCTGTTCAATAATAAAATCCAGCCCTTCTTTCTTTTGTGCTACAATTTCACCAGCTTGGGCAATAGTAATGGCATCCATAATCTCTTCGTCACTTGCCTCCTTATTACCCCATTTCATATTCTCCCGGATACTACCTTTGAATAGTACAGCCTTTTGGGGCACAACGCCAATTTTATTACGAAGTGATTCTAGCGGATAATTCTTAACATTTATACCATCTAAAACAACCTCTCCTGAAGTTGCCTCATAAAATCTTGGAATCAAATTTACTAGAGAAGTTTTACCTGATCCTGTACCGCCAATTATACCCACCACATCGCCGTGCCGAACTGAGAAATCTATATTTGTCAAAGATTCATCGCTTGCATTTTTGTACTTTAGTCCCACATTACGAAATTCTACGGCATATTCAGACAGAGTATTTTGATTTAGTGATTCTTTTTCCACAAGACTTGAATCCACGTCTAAAACTGCACTTATACGGTTACCACTAGCCACAGCCTTAGTAATACTAATAATCAGGTTTGCAAATTTAATGAGTTCCACTAAAATTTGAGACATATAGTTGTAGAGTGCAAGTACTGCACCTTGTGTAAGCAGACCTGTTGACACCCGTATCGCACCAATATGGATAAGCCAGATAATTGCAAGGTTAATAATAACATAGGTCAAAGGATTCATAAGTGCAGAAATGCCACCCACAAATTTCTGTGTCGCGGTCAATTGCTCGTTACGTTCATCGAATTCAATTATTTCTTTATCTTCAAGGCGAAAAGCTCTGATTACCCGAGCGCCGCTCAGATTTTCTCTTGTAGAATTCAACACTTTGTCCAACCTCTGCTGTACCTTTTTATACAGAGGTATGGATAACAGCATAATGGCGAAAACAACAACACAAAGTGCTGGAATCGCAACTACAAAAGTAACAGCTGCATTAGCATCTACCGTAAATGCCATAAGCATAGCACCAAAGACAATAAAAGGTGAACGCAGCAATAGTCGCAAGGTCAGGTTCACTCCCGATTGTACCTGATTCATATCGCTTGTCATACGGGTAATCATACTAGATGTACCTAGCGTATCAATTTCCGTATAGGATAAGTTACCAATATGCTTAAATAGTGCATGTCGTAGCTTTGTTACAAAGCCAACCGACGCTTTTGCTGCAAAGTACTGGGCTGTTATAGAACATATCATACCGACAACACCTAGAAGCACTAGCAGCAAACACATCTTAACTATGTACCCTGTGTCAGCTTGTCCGATGCCAATATCAACAATACTTTTTATAATAATAGGCACAAACAATTCAAACGATGCTTCCAATAGCTTGAACAGTGGACCTAGTATGCTTTCTTTTATATAGCCTTTCAAATAAACCAATAACTTTTTCATGCTTCGTCCTCCATAAGACTTTTAGAAATCACATAAATACCATCTATTTGTACAACTTATATATTGTATCATGAACTGTAAAACTTTTAGTATGCAAAATTCCTAAACATTAGAGAATTTTTTTAGTATTGAGAAGGTTGAAAAAGAATAGTAGAGATTGTCCAAATATTTAAGTGCATAGCAAACAAACCATCTTTCGGTGGTTTTAAAAATTGAATATGTAGACAAAATTAA
>JGI24712J26585_10001471_pt1 | contig 20041 bp, 18 predicted proteins | sample BioPla3DNA2_FD_26585 | JGI IMG/M metagenome (IMG submission 26585) | reverse complement strand
ACGGTAGATGTTCATATAAAAAGAATTAGAGAAAAAATTGACCAGGAAGGTCAAAACTGGCAGCTAAAAACTGTATGGGGTGTGGGATATAAATTTGAGGTGAAATGATGTTAAAAACATTATTTAGCAAGATAGTTGTGATTTTTATAGTTATTTTGCTCATAAGCACATCCATAACAGGTGTAATGCTGTACATTTTTTTAGGTAATTTTGTTTCCCAGGAAAAAGAATACGAATTAAATGAGAGTGCCAACATTATAAATAACTATTTAATTTATGTAAATGAGGATTCAAAAACTGGCAATATAGCGATACAAAGATTGCATAGATATTATTTTGAAGAACTTCTAAAAACTTTTAGCTATAATACAGATTCAATTATATGGATTGTGGCTCCTGATGGGAAAATCCTTGAGAGTGAGGGAACAGACAGGCTAGGAGATAAAATAATCAGCAAACTCTTTGATGGGGGAATATTTAGATTGCCTGACGAGAGGCAGTATAGCAGAGTTATGCAGGGAGATGAGGACTACATCAGGGAAAGAGGAGATTTTTTTGGTTTATTTAAAGAGACGGGTGTTTCCTGGCTGACAATTGCAAGACCCCTAAAAATTGACGGGGAAGTTGTATTGGCTGTTTATCTTCACACTCCTATTCCTGAAGTTGAACGTGCAAGGACTGTTGTTTTTAATTTTTTTATTTTCTCGGTAATTGTTTCAGTTATCATATCTGTAATTCTTATATATATATTTTCATTAAGACTGTCTAGCCCGCTTAAAAAAATTAATGAGGCAGCAAAACTTATTGCAAGCGGGGAATTTGGAAAACGGCTTGATATAGCATCAAGTGATGAAATTGGTGAATTGGCGGACAGTTTTAACAATATGGCAAATGCCTTAGAGAAAATTGAAGAAATGAGAAGAGGTTTTATTGCTAATGTATCTCATGAACTCAGAACTCCAATGACATCTATACGCGGGTTTGTAGAGGGAATATTAGATGGTACAATTCCAGAAGAAAAACACCGTGATTATCTCAATATTGTAAAAGAAGAGACAATGAGGTTAAACAGGCTTACAACAGACCTTCTTGATTTAGCAAGAATGGAGTCAGGAGAGATGGAATTACACTTGATAAGTTTTAATATTAATGAACTTATTAGAAGAAGTATTATAAAAATGCAAAGTCATATAATACAAAAGAATATTTTTGTTCAAGCTAATTTTGAGAAGGAAGATATGTTTGCAGAGGGGGATGTAGATTCTATTGAAAGAATTATATTAAACCTTATTTATAATTCAGTAAAATTTGTAGCAGAAGGAGGAAAAATAATTCTAGCTACAAAGTACTACAAAGACAGAATCTTAGTGTCTGTCGAAGATAATGGAATCGGGATAAGTAAAGAAGAGATTGATTTAATATGGGAAAGGTTTTATAAGTCTGACAAATCAAGAGGTATAGAAAAAAAGGGAACAGGATTAGGGCTTGCTATTGTAAAAAATATAATACAAGAGCACAAACAAGAGATTTGGGTTGAAAGTGAATTGGGAAAAGGTACAAAGTTTAGTTTTACCCTTAATAGAGGTACTAATTTGAAATAGATTTAATACCAAATCATTATTTAAGTTTTCAAATTGTTGATTATTATTAACAGTTTATTCATAGCTTTTTAAAATTCCTTTTATAGAATATAATTAGCAAAGTTAATTGATTTATAATTATATTATGAAAGGAGTGTTAATTATGGATGATTATAACAAGCACAATGATGAATTTGAAAATATCGGAGAGAATAATGAAAATTTTTATGGGAATGAAGGCTATCTAGAAGAAAGAAAAGAAGAATATGATGAAATTAAAAATTATGACGAAATTGAAAACTATGACCATTACAACACAGAAAAACATTTAAAAGAATCGTCTTTTTATAGTGAAAGTTATTCTAAACCTAAGAAAAAGAAAAACCCTGTTTTAATGCAAATGGTTATTGTTGCCATAATTAGTTCTCTTCTTGGAGGAGTGGTGTCAGGTTTTGTATTTACACAGTTTTTAAATCAGAAGCCACAGCCAACTATAGATTCTATTTTTGGCAACGATGATACCACAGCCCAAAAGGCAGCTAATTTAGATTTGAACGGATTAGAATCTGATTATTATAGAAAGGTTGTTGTAGAAAGTGCTGATTCGCCTGTTGTTGCCATAGCAGAAAAAGTAGGACCTTCAGTTGTGGGTATTAGCGTAACTGCACAAAAGCTGGAAAGTGATTTTTGGTTCTTTGGCACAAGGGAAACTTCAGAACAGGGTTCAGGTATCATAATTGGAAGCGATGGCTATATAATGACAAACAACCATGTTATAGAAAGTGCTTTAGTTGGTACATCAAATGACATTGCCCAGGGTGCTAGAATAGAAGTTATTCTTCCAAATGAAAGAGAAAAAGCTTACACGGCAAAAGTTGTAGGCAGAGACAGCAAAACAGATTTGGCTGTTTTGAAAATTGAAAAGAATAATTTACCTGCAGTTGAATTTGGTAATTCAGATGAAGTAAAAGTAGGTGAACTTGCAGTTGCAATAGGTAATCCTGGAGGATTGGAGTACATGGGTTCTGTTACAGTAGGAGTAATAAGCGGGCTTAATAGGACAATACCTATTGCTGATGACAGATATATGAAACTTATACAGACAGATGCCTCTATTAATCCTGGTAATAGTGGTGGAGCACTTGTAAACTCAAAGGGTCAGCTTATAGGGGTAAATACGGCAAAAATAGGTGGATTTGATTATGAAGGCTTAGGATTTGCGATACCAATAAATAAAGCTAAAGAAATCACAGACAGCCTTATTGAATTTAATTATGTAAAAGGAAGACCATTAATAGGAATTACAGTTGAAACCAGATTTACAGAAGAAATTGCAAAGAGAAACAACTTACCAATGGGAGTTTTAGTAGATGAAGTTGCCCTATACAGTGCAGCTCATAAAGCTGGAATAAAGAGAATGGACATAATTACTAAATTTAACGGAGTGCGGGTTAAGAGTTTGGAAGAATTAAATAATGAGAGAGATAAGCATAAACCAGGTGACATTGTTAAAGTTGAAGTGTACAGGGAAGGTAAAACAATAGAACTAGAGTTAGAAATAGGTGAGGAAAAATAAATTAATTAGATATTAAGCCTTTTAGCACATATTCTGCTTTGTTTTATAAAAGCGCCCCCTCTATTTTACGAGATAGAGGGGACTTTTCTTTATAATCAATTATTTATAGAGAAGGATTTTAAGAAAATTTATAGAATATATATATTATAATCTTTACAATATTATTTACAATATTCATATCTGACTCTATTATCTTGGTACTATTATCTTTTATTGGGAGGCAATTCATGAAAAACAGGTCTATAGAATATGCAAAGTATGCCTTAATGGGTTTAGCTTTAGCATATGCATTAGTAAGATTTATAAAAACTTCAGAACTAGCATACGTTGTCATAATGTTTGCTGTTTTAGCCAGTGCTTTTTTTACACTATTGTCTGCTAAGTTGGAAAATAATAATGGATACAAAAAAAATCCCCATGTAATATACGACATTAAGGAAGAAGCTTTAACTGCCTATATTAAAGAATTAGATAAAACTAAAAAAGAACTTAACGGAAAGAATGCTGAATTAAAAAAGCTTTTTGATGAGATGCAGTATGGATACCTTCAAACGGTAATGTCGTTGGCAAATTCCATTGAGGCAATGGATGCATATACAAGAGGACATTGCCAAAGAGTTATGGAAATATCCTGCGAAGTTGCCAGGGTACTAGGATTAAGTAATGAAGAGATTGAAGATTTAAGATATGCGGCTATACTTCATGATATAGGTAAAATAGGTGTGTCAACTAATATATTAAATAAAAATGGCAGTTTAACTGAGGAGGAATTTAAAGAAATAAAGAAGCACCCGGAAATTGCATATAATATTTTAAAAGATGTTAAGTTTTTAAGCAAAGCATTAAATGGGATATTGCAGCATCACGAGAGATATGATGGAAAAGGATATCCATATGGATTAAAGGGAAATGAAATATGTATTTTTGGAAGAATAATGTGTGTGGCAGATGCTTTTGATGCAATGACAAGTGACAGACCTTACAGAAAAGGGATGCAAGTGGAAGCTGCTATGAAAGAGTTAGAAAGGTGTAAAGGGACTCAATTTGATCCTGATATAGTAGATATGTTTTTATTTTTAATGGATAGTGAGAAAAAAATTCAATATGACAATACCGTAAAAAAACGTGAAAACAATAGTGAAAAAATATTGAAAGTGCATTTAAATTATGATAATTTATTTGAATAGTGACATATGTTTAAATTAGGGATATTATTTTTGGAGAGATTATTTAAAAATAAATAAAGTGTACGTTTAAGAAAGGCATAATGGAGGTAAATAATGGGACGGAGAAAAAAGAAAAAAATTTTATTTGTTTCAGCGGAAGTTTTTCCTTTTGCAAAAGTGGGAGGATTGGCAGATGTGGCAGGTTCTTTGCCTAAATCCCTGCTTCAAATGGGTTGTGATGTAAGGATTGCCATGCCCCGATATAAAAACATAGAATCAGAGATGAAATATATTAAAGATTTTCCCGTTGAGATTGGTCCAAGGCTGGAAACTTGTATTATAAAAGAGGGGAAAATCAGATTTAAAAATGGCAATGAAAATAAAGTTATTCCTGTTTATTTTGTAGACAATCATCACTATTTTAACAGGCAGAATGTATATAGTTATTATGACGATGAATATCGTTTTGCCTTTTTTTGCAAAGCTATTTTGGAAATGCTGCCTGAAATTGATTTTAAACCTGATATAATACATTGTAACGATTGGCATACAGGTCCTATATGTATGCTTTTAAATGAAAAATATAAAGAAAATGCATTTTATAAAGATATAAAGACACTGTTTACAATTCATAATCTTGAATACATGGGCAATTTCACAAAGAAAACTTTAACTTTGTTTGGAATGTCAGAGGAGTTGTTTGTACCAGAAAAAACTGAATTTTATGGTATGTTTAATTTTATAAAAACAGGATTGGTGTATGCAGATGCTATAAACACTGTAAGTGAAACATATTCTAAAGAGATTCAGACCCATGAATATGGTGAAAGACTTGAGGGGTTGTTAAAAAGCAGGGAAAGGGATCTTTTTGGAATTTTAAATGGAATAGATTATGAAATTTTTAATCCTGAAACAGATAAATATATTTATAAAAATTATAATGAAAGCACCATAAATTACAAAAAAGAGAATAAATATGCACTGCAAAAAGAGTTAGGACTGCCAAGAAAGGATGTCCCTGTAATTAGTTTAATTTCAAGAATGGCTCATCAAAAGGGATTGGATTTGGTAATGGACAAAATTGATGAAATGATGGAAAATGAACTGCAATTTATAATTCTTGGTTCGGGAGAAAAATGCTACGAGAAGGGTTTTATGGAACTAAAAGAAAAATATCCGGAGAAAATGGCAGTGTACACAGGCTTTAATATTTCTTTAGCACATAAAATTTATGCTGCCAGCGACTTTTTCTTAATGCCTTCACGTTTTGAGCCCTGTGGTTTAGGTCAGATGATAAGCTTTAGATATGGCACAATTCCAATAGTAAGGGAAACAGGGGGATTGGCTGAGACGGTATTTGATATTGAAAAGAATGAAGAAAAGGGCAATGGTTTTTCATTTAAAGAGTTTTGTGCAGAAGATATGATGAGTACAATTAAAAGAAGTATAATATTTTATAATGAAAATAAAGAAGAGTGGAATAGGCTGGTAAAGAATGCTATGAGAATGGATTTTTCCTGGGATAGGTCTGCTAAAAAGTATATGGAACTATATGAAAAGGTTATTAAAAAAGAGAAATGCATCTAGCTAAAATGGGGAAATATTACTTTGACAATGATGTGTTATAACATATAAGGAGAAATTATGGTGGACAAGAAAAAAATAGTAAAAAAAATATTGCAAATATTCGATAATGATTATGAAGAGGCGAAATGTACGTTAGATTATAAAAATCCTTTAGAGCTTTTAATATCTACCCAATTAGCAGCACAGTGTACAGATGAAAGGGTAAATATTGTAACTGAAAAATTATATAAAAAATATAAAAGTGTATATGATTTTGCTAATGCGGATTTAAAAGAACTGGAGAATGATATAAGGTCCACAGGTTTTTTTAGAAATAAGGCAAAAAACATTAAGGAGACCTGTAGGATTTTAATAGAAAATCATAATGGTCAAGTGCCAGATAATTTAGAAGATTTATTAAAACTTCCAGGGGTGGGACGGAAAACTGCAAATGTTGTTTTAGGAAATATATTTGGAATTCCGTCTATTGTTGTGGATACTCATGCAAAGAGATTAAGCAACAGAATAGGACTTAGCAGCAGTGACAATCCGGAAAAAATTGAATTTGATTTAATGAAAATTGTACCTAAAGAAAGTTGGACAAAATTCTCTCATCAGTTGGTATTTCATGGTCGTAATGTGTGCAAGGCAAGGAAGCCAGATTGTAAAAACTGTAATATTTTAAAGTATTGTAATTATGGTCAGGGGCAGGAACAAAAAATTCAATAAAGTATTTACACTAAATTTTTNAAAAAACATTTTATTTATGTGTTTTAAGTCTTGTACAAGGATGTGTATACATGAACAAAATCAACAAATATGAACAGGTGTATGTTAATTTAACATGGATATTTATTTTACTTGCATTTGTTCAAATGCTAATTAGAGATAATTTCTTAGAAAATCTAAACTTGGTTATTTTCGACAAAATATGCACAAATTGCGCTATTGTTTTTTTAATTTTTATATTAGCATTTAATCTATTTAAAATATATCTTTTAAAAAAAGATTTGTTTTACAATAAACCTATGTATAATTTATTGAGGCTGATAGAAATTGCATATATTTTATTTTCAGTGATTATTATTGGTTTTCAACAGTGGGTTTATATATTGCTTGTATTTCCTATTCTTATAATAACTTTAGAAAAAGGAAAAGGAAGAGTCAGACACTTTCTAATCTTTTCTTTAATATTGTCCATTATATTTCAAGGAATAAAAATATATTCTAATCCCCAAATTGGAATTGGAGGAATCTATTTTTATATCTCCACAATAGTTTTTTTACATGCTATGCTACTGATATTTTCAGAACTCTGTGGGAAAATACATGAAGATAATTATGAAAGCCAGCAGCAAAACAAAATGTTGCTTTCTGAACTTACCAATAGATATAGGCAGTTAGAAGATGCACAAAAAGAAATAAAAATTCAAAATGATAAATTAAGAGATACAAATTTAAAGATGGAAGATACAAATAGAAAACTTACCGAGAGTTTAGCGGAATTATATACTGTACAGCAGATTTCAGAGGTTATAAATTCTATTTTTGATATACAAAAACTTTTACAAAATGTTAATGACATAATTATAGGTGTTATGGGTGTAAAATATTCTACCATTTTGATGTATGATGAAAAGAAAAATATATTTAAAATCCACACTACAAACATAAGTGACCAAAAAGAACTTATAATTATAAACGACAATATTAATTGTGAGATTTTATTAGGTTCACTTAATAGTGGCGAACCTTTAATTGAAAACTTTGTTAACCCAAAAGAATTTCCCTTTGTTGAAAATAGGGGTATTAATTCATTAATGTGTATCCCCCTTATCACTAGACCAAAGAAATTTGAAAAAACCCAGCAAATTACAGAAGCTGAGAAGATAGGTCTTGTTCTGATTGAACATAAATTAGCAAATGCTTTTGATAATAATAATTTAAGACTTATGAATGTTATTGGAAGACAAGTGGGAATTGCAATGGAAAATGCAGCATTATATGAACGAATGAATGAGATAGCAACCTTTGATAATTTAACAAAAATATACAACAGACTTTCCTTTCAGGAAAAACTTGAAGAAGAGTTTGAAAGTGCTAAGAGAAATAATTACCCACTTTCTCTTGCAATTTTTGATATAGATCATTTTAAAAAATTCAATGATACTTATGGGCATTTATTTGGAGATAAAGTTTTAAAGCATATTGCAGCTGTTATAAAAAACTCTTTAAGAAGCGGGGATATTTTTGCAAGATTTGGAGGAGAAGAATTTATAATATTATTTCCTAAAACAGATATAGAAAGAGCTGCAGAAAAAGTTGAAAGTCTTAGACAGAAACTGGAAGAAACCACCATCAAAGATGAATTAGTATCTGCTTCTGTTACTGTAAGTTTTGGTATTTCTTGCTACCCGTATTTTGCCTCTACACAATCGGAATTGATAAAGACGGCAGATGATGCATTGTACCGTGCAAAAGAGGCAGGTAGAAATTGTGTTAAACTAGCTGTTAAAGACAAAAATAAATTTATTCNGGTACCTTAATTATTAATTTGAGTGTGTACAGGAGAATCACAAAAAGAGGCTTTTTTGTATAATATGTAGTGATGAGTTTAAATTCCTATGCTAGGAGGAGTGGCGTATGAAGATATTAGTGGTAAAAATGCCGAAGTTTCTTGGCAGCATTATTAAGCGGGTATTTAAAATGGACTGATTTGATTATTGGCAAATTACAACTTAAAAAAGTGTATCACTTAAAAAGGATACACTTTTTTAAATCAAAAAATTATATGTTTGTTGATTTGGGATTTTAACACCAATACTATACGGCTCTTGTAACCTTGTTTGAACGCAAACATTTAGCACATATATTTATTGTCTTTGAAGTACCCTTATCAACAATTTTTATTTTTCTTATGTTTGGTTTCCAAGCTCTGTTAGACTTTCTGTTAGAGTGACTGACATTTGAACCAAAAAGTTTTCCTTTGCTGCAGATTTCACATCTAGCCATTTATATTTACACCTCCTTTTAATCTGGAGAAATATTTATAAACAATTTTATTTTTAATTAAACCAACACCTATTTTAACACATACTTTAGTTTTACCGCAAGCTTTTTTAAAAAAATTTGGTTTATTTTATTGAAAAACATAAAGTATTTGTGCTGGGATATGTAGTATTTATTGATAAACAAGAACCTGTAGATCCTTTAAATTCAAATTGAATCTTTGCAGCTGTGCACTTAATATATTATAATTATAGTTAAAAATTAAGGTATGTGAGAAGCTATGAATGATATATTAAATAAGTGTATAACTGCTGTTAAAGGAATAGGAGCTAAACGTGCAGGGCTTTTTAATAAATTGGGTATTTTTAATGTTGGAGATTTAATATTTTATTACCCTAGGGATTATGAGGACAGAAGCCGTATTAAAAAAATTGCCCAATTGGAAGATGGGGAAAAGTGTGCTTTTATAGGTGTTATAGATTCAAGGGTAAGAGAAAAGCATATTAGAAAAGGTCTTAGTATTTATGAGGTTAGTGTAAAAGATGATACAGGAAAAATTACAGCGGTTTGGTACAATCAACATTTTATAAAGAATGTCTTTAAGATGGGAGATAAATATATTTTCTATGGTATGATTTCCCGAAAATTCAATAGTCTTGAAATTCAAAATGCTATTTATGAAAGAGAAGATAAAAAAGACAAGTTAATGGGAATTGTGCCTGTTTATCCATCCACAAAGGGGTTAACCCAAAATATTATACGTTCTTCAATTAAAGCTGCTTTAGAATTAACTGACGGAAAATTTGAAGAAGTACTTCCAGAGTGGATTAAAAAAGAATATAGTCTTTTAGGTTTAGATTATTCTATTTCTAACATTCATTTTCCAAAAAGTAATGATGATTTTATAAAAGCCCGATACCGTCTGGTGTTTGAAGAGCTTTTTTTGCTGCAGCTTGCGCTTTTGTCTGTAAAAAACACATTGAGGAAAAATAAAAAAGCAATTAAATTCCAAAAGAACAGGGAAAAAATTGAAGAATTTATTAAAAATATAGGCTTTAATCTTACAAATGCTCAAAGAAAAGTTTTTGATGAAATAGAAAAGGATATGGAAAGTGACAAAGTGATGAATAGACTTGTCCAGGGAGATGTAGGTTCAGGCAAAACCATTGTTGCCATTATTGCTCTATATAAAGCAGTAATAAATGGGTACCAGGGAGCTTTGATGGTGCCTACAGAAATATTGGCAAGGCAGCATTTTGAAACTATACATAGTTTGTTTTTAAAAGAAGGAATAAAGGTTGATTTACTGGTGGGAAGCCAAACCGCAAAAGAGAAAAAAAACATTTTAAAAGATATTGAAGAGGGAAAGACAGATGTGGTTATAGGAACTCATGCTATTATACAGGACAGTGTAAAATTTTTAAGATTAGGACTTGTTATAACAGATGAACAGCACCGTTTTGGTGTAAGGCAAAGGGCTGTGCTTTCAAATAAAGGAAACAATCCGGATATGATTGTAATGACAGCCACACCCATACCAAGAACTTTAGCACTTATTTTATACGGGGATTTGGATATATCTATTATAGATGAGCTGCCTCCAGGAAGAAAACCTGTTGAAACCTATGTTGTGGATAATAGCATGAGGAAGAGGATAAATAATTTTATAAGAAAAAAAGTTTTAGAAGGAAGACAAGTTTATATAGTTTGTCCTTTAATTGAAGAATCTGATTCAGTTGATTTAAAATCAGCAGAAAAACTGGCAGAAAAAATCAAAAAAGATGATTTTAAGGATTTGAATGTAGGGCTTATTCATGGAAAAATGAGTGGAAAAGACAAAGAGAATGTGATGGAGAGCTTTTTAAAAGGAGAAATTGATATATTGGTTTCTACAACTGTTATTGAAGTTGGAGTGAATGTTCCTAATGCAGCAGTAATGGTTATTGAAAATTCTGAAAGATTTGGCCTATCCCAGCTTCATCAACTAAGAGGCAGGGTGGGACGTAGTGTACACAAGTCATATTGTATTTTATACAATGAGGGAAAAAATAAAGTTGCAAAGGAAAGAATGAAGGTAATGGAGAAAAATAGTGATGGTTATATAATATCTCGAAAAGATTTGGAAATAAGAGGGCCTGGAGAATTTTTTGGTACTAGGCAACATGGAATTCCTCAACTTAAAATAGCTAATCTATATAATGATATGGATATTTTAAAAAAGGCCCAGACTGCTGCTTTAGACCTAATCAAAAAAGACCAGGATTTTACCATGAAAGAACATTTTTTATTAAAAAAGAAGATAATAAATGAATTTGGGGAAAAAATAAATATATTAAGTTTAAATTAAATGTATTATAATAATGGTTGACAATGATATATGATAGTATAAAATAACATTATAGAAATAAAAATGGAGGAAAAAATCATATTAAGGGTAATAGCGGGAANTGCTAAAGGACATAAATTGAAGACAATTAATGGAACGGCTACAAGACCCACTACTGACAGGGTTAAGGAATCGGTTTTTAATATAATATCAGGCTTTATAGCTGGAGCAAGAGTTCTTGACCTGTATTCAGGAACTGGAAGTTTAGGGATAGAGGCATTGAGTAGAGGGGCAGATTTTTCTATTTTTATTGACAAAAGCAGAGAGTGTATTTTGACAATAAGAGAGAATCTTTTTAATACTAAACTTAGCGAAAAATCATCTATTATGCCTATGGATGTATTTGTTGCCCTAAATAAGCTTTCTAAAGAAAACAGAAAATTTGATATTATATTTTTAGATCCTCCATATAATAAAAATCTTGTAGTAGAAACCTTAAAATGTTTGGCAGAAAGTGATATAATAGAGCAGGGTGGAATGATTATAGCAGAACATGACTTTAAAGATGAAGTTCCACAGGAGGTAGGAGGTTTAAAAAGATTCAGACACCAAAAGTATGGAGATACTATTGTATCTTTTTATAATAAAAAATAGATGGAAGGTAATGAAAGTGAGAATATTTGTGTATCCGGGGAGTTTTGATCCAGTAACAAACGGCCACCTAGATATTATTAAAAGGGCCTCTAAATTATGTGACAAGTTAATAGTTGCTGTTTTAGTTAACAACAGCAAAAAACCTGTTTTTTCTCTTGAAGAGAGAGTGGAATTGTTAGAATGTGCAGTAGAAGGTATTGATAATGTTGAAATTGAAAGTTTTACAGGTCTTTTAATAGATTTTATGAAAAAAAAGAATGCAACAGTTATTATAAAAGGTCTTCGGGCAGTGTCGGATTTTGAATATGAACTTCAAATGGCTTTACTTAACAAGAAACTTGATTTTAATGTTGAGACTTTATTTATGATGACAAATATAAATTATTCATTTTTAAGTTCAAGTTCTGTCAGGGAATTAGCTAGAAACAATGGTAACATTGACGGGCTTGTTCCTGAATGTATAAAAGATAAAGTATTAGAAAGGCTTAAAAAATAATTAAGAGGATTAGGAGGGACGTAGATGGAAATACTTTCGATTTTGGAATCCTTAGAAGATCTTGTGGAAAAAAGTGTATCTGTACCTTTTTCAGGCAAATGCATGATAGACAAAGAAGAGATTCTTGAAATTATCAAAGAAATTAGACTTAAACTTCCTGATGACATTAAACAAGCTAAATGGGTAAAGGAAGAGAGGCAGAGAATTCTTCTTGAAGCTCAAAAGGAAGCTAATGAAATTATTAAAGATGCTGAAAATCAGATTTCATCTTTGGTAGATGAGCACGAAATAACAAAAAAAGCATATGAACAGTCTAATGAGATTGTATCTAATGCTCAAAAAAATGCTAAAGAAATAAGGCTTGGTACAAAAGAATATGCAGACAGTGTTTTAAACAAGGTAGAAGAAATTTTATTAGAAACTCTTCAAGTAATAAAGTCTAATAGAGAAGAGTTAAAATAAATTATAGTTCTAAATCTATATTTTCTAATAAAGCATTTGTGTCGGCATTAAAAGTAAAAAATAGAGGTCTATCTTTGTCATCGAGAATTAGAAGATATGGACTATCATCTTTAGAAGGAAATATTACATAAATTTCATTTAAAGTTTCATCCATCCATTGGTTCTTTACAAATACCGATGGTTCTAGTGGTATCCTTATAATGTAACCATTATTGGGAATGGCATTTACTTTTGGATACATACCTGTTATATTTTTTAGATATTCAATAGCTTCGCTGTATACTAAATGGTTTGCAGACAGCGATGCAATTACCTGCCCTTTGTTTATGTCAAAAATTTCAATATTTTTATTTTCATCATTAAGTGATATTGCAAAATCCATAAATGCAAATATGGAATCATCATCAAACTCACTTGCTTTTTTAGTATTTATATTATTATAAATTATCGAAACTATGGCAAATACAAATAAAGNAAGTGAAATACATATTTTTAATTGTTTTTTATTAATATTAAACATAGATAAAATCACCTCTATANTTATTTATTAAAATAGAGGGGATTTTATTACAAGTTTTAATAAACAACTTTTAACATTTAATGGTTTTAACCTTTAAAATGATGTACATGGTTGCAAGTATTAATATTGCAAAAATTAAAATTTTAGCCCAAAGATAAGGAATGAAAAGTATGGTTGAAGTGCCTGTCCCAATCCAAAAAAAAGAAATGGATGTTATTTTAGTTTTAAGGGTAAGTCCCTTTTTTTCCATATAATCATTAACATATTTTCCTAGAACTTTATGGTTAATTAACCAATTATAAAACTTTTTTGAGGCTTTCATATAACAAACGGCAGCAAGTAACAAAAACGGCGTTGTTGGAAATATGGGCAAGGTAATACCTATTACGCCTAATACGACGGAAATTGTTCCTATAGCAATTAATAATTTTCTAACTGTGCTTTTTATTTTTACCACCCTTTTTACCACATTTATTTTAATTAATGTCTAAGCTATATTTATATTATACTACATATTTCTCATAGTAAAAAAACTTTTATCAAGATGGGTAAACTTTCTATTAACCTTTATTATAGCTAACTTTGTTTATTGCAAAAACAATGAATGTGGGATAAAATTAAAAAATAAAGATTGTGTGGAAGTTTCAAGGCAGTTGTACCTTTTGTAGTTGAAGCAGTAAGTGAAAGAAGAGTTGTAGATTATGTTTTTGACTAAACAGCGGGGGAATCATTCACTGTTTTAAAAAATTTGTAGAAAGTATTATAATTTTAAAAGAGAGGAATGAACAAATGATGAAAAAAGTATCTCTTCTTGTTACAGCGACATTAATTATGATGACAGTTTTTGCAGCAACAATATCTGCTCAGACGACAGTAGATATAATGCTAAACGGAAAAAGTATTAACTTCTATGATGCAAAACCCTTTATAGATAGTAATGGAAGAACTCAAGTTCCTGTAAGGTTTATTGCTGAGGGACTAGGTGCATTGGTAAAATGGGATAAAAGTACAAAAACAGTTACAATAACACTGGATAAAAAAGAAATAAAAATTATCATTGGAAAAAGCAGTTATACAGCTAATGGGAAAAGTAAGCAAATGGATACAGCAGCTGTATTAAAAGAAGATAGAACTTTTGTACCGGTAAGATTTATTGGGGAGGAATTTGGAGCAAGAGTAAATTGGGACAGATTATATAGAATGGTCTATATAAACACAATTAAAGAACAGGAAGATTCAAAAAATAATAAAATAAATTCTGAATCTGATTATCAAAAAGAAATGCTGACACTTGTAAATCAAATAAGAAAGAAAGAAGGTTTAGAGCCTTTAGAATATGACACTGGATTAGGAGGGGCTGCACAGGTAAGGGCAGGAGAATTATTATCTAACTTTTCCCACACAAGACCAGATGGAACTTCATGTTTTAGTGTTTTAAAGGAATATTCAATAAGTTACAGAACTTGTGCAGAAAATATAGCAGCAGGAAGGGCTAATCCTTCAGAGGTAATTGAACAATGGATGAATTCAGAAGGTCATAGAAAAAATATACTAAATCCTTCATATAAAAAAATGGGGATTGGTTATGTAAAATCAAATGAAGGCTATGGACATTACTGGGTTCAATTATTTATAGGATAATATTCTAAATATTTATTTTTAAATTTATATCTATTTTTAAATTTGGAAACTTTTTTTATTTTCTTACGTCAAAATATATAGGTGAAACAAAACATGAAGAAAGAAGGGGTACAGTTGAAAAAATTATTAAAAGTCATTAGCCTGTTGGCAATTATTGCAATGATGATAATACCTGCTTATATGTCTTTAGCCAAAGACAAGCAAGATGGTGAGGAAAGGATAAAAATTAAAAACACTGAAAAAAATCAAGACACTGAAAAAAGCAAAGGAAGTTTAGAAGAAAGGCTTGAAGGTGCAATTTTATTGTACATAAAAAGCCCAAGAGCAATTGTAGACAATGTTGAAAAACCAGTTGATTCAACTAACAATAAGGTGGTTCCTTTTATAAAAAATGACAGGACTTTAGTGCCTGTAAGATTTATTTCAGAAAATATGGGTGCTAAAGTAGGATGGGAAGCATCTACATCTACCGTTACTGTTGAAGGGGAAGGTAAATTTATACAGCTTGTTATAGGAAGCAAAACTATGAAAGTAGGAAGTAAAGAAGTTGAACTTGATGTAGCACCTGAAATATTTGAGGGCAGAACTTACCTACCTTTGAGAAGTTTGGCAGAGACATTGGGAAAAGAAGTCTTTTATGATAGAGGTCTTATTGTAATAAGTGATGAAAAAGATATATTTAATGTGGAAACTGAAAAAGATGTAATTGATGAAATTATTTCAAAGGTAACTAATCTTCCTAGAATAACTTCATATGAGGAGTTGGAGGAGCTTATTAAAAGCAGTAACTCTTATGAAAGTGGATATTATCGTACTGGAGGAGCAATGCCGGAAATGGAATCTGTCATAGTAGAGGATAGTGTTTCATCAGTACAAAATGGGACGGCAGCTAAATCAGAAGCTAGTGATGATTATTCAACTACAAATGTTCAGGTTCAGGGTGTTGATGAAGCTGATGTTGATTATTCAACTACAAATGTTCAGGTTCAGGGTGTTGATGAAGCTGATGTTGTTAAGACTGATGGGGAATTTATATATCAGGTAAACCAAAACAGGATAATTGTTGCTAAAGCGTATCCCTATGATAAGATGAATATTGTAAGTATGCTTAATTTTGAAGAAAAAAACTTTACTCCTATGGAGATTTATGTTGATGGTGATAGATTAGCTGTTATAGGAACATGCTATGAAGACATTCCACAAAATGAGCCTTTAGTTAAAAGGGGAGAAGTAAGTATACTTCCATATTATCCACTTAAAACCACTGTAAAGGCTATTGTATTTGATATTAGTGATAAATCAAATATAAAAAATATTAGAAGCGTTGATGTAGAAGGAAGCTATATATCATCAAGAAAAATAGATTCTACTTTATATCTTATAGCAAATAAGTATGTTGATACCTATTATTTAAAAGAGGATAAAGTGCAGGTACCATCCTATAAAGATACTGCAATAAGTGAAGAATATATTGATGTAGATTGCACCGACATAAGGTATTTTCCAAATTTTGTCCAACCACAGTATTTAACTATTGCTGCTTTTGATCTTGAAAGTAACGAAAGTGCAAATATAGATACTTATCTTGGTGCAGGAGAGAATATATATGCATCTAGTGAAAATCTTTATGTGGCAATGACAAATTATAATTACAATTTTTATGATACACCAGTTTTGCAACAAAGATTAGAAGTTGATACTATAGAAGCTGCAGTAGAGCCTGAATATAAAGATAAAACAACTACCAACATATATAAATTCTCATTAAATGAAGGAATTGTAACTTACCTTAATAGTGGAGAGGTTCCAGGAACTATAATAAATCAGTTTTCCATGGATGAGTACAAAGGATATTTTCGTATAGCTACTACAACCGGCAATGTATGGGATGTAGGAGAAAATGCATCTAAAAATAATATATATATACTTGATGATACAATGAATATGGCAGGGAAAATTGAAGGTATAGCTCCAAATGAGAGAATTTACTCAGTAAGATTTATGGGTGACAGAGGTTATATGGTTACCTTTAGGCAGATAGATCCGTTTTTTGTAATAGATTTAGAAGACCCTTACAAGCCTGAGATACTAGGAGAACTAAAAATTCCAGGTTTTAGTGATTATCTACATCCATATGATGAAAACCATATTATAGGATTTGGTAGGGATACCGTTGAGATACATGGCGGTGCCCGTATAGAAGGAATGAAAATAGCTTTATTTGATGTAACTGATGTAAACAATCCTGTACAAAAGTTTTCTGAAATTATAGGTGATAGTGGGACAGATTCCGAGCTTTTGAGAAACCACAAGGCGTTGCTGTTTTCAAAGGATAAGAATTTATTAGCATTTCCTATATCAGTAGTTGAAAAGAATGAGAAAAATAGATGGCCTGCTTTCCAGGGGGCTTATGTTTACAACATTGACGAAGAAAATGGTTTTGTGCTTAAAGGAAAGATAACNCATATTACACCTGAGGATTATGAAGATACGGAATATTATTATTATCCATATAATAAATATGTTGAGAGAATTTTATTTATAGACGATACTCTCTATACATTATCTAAGGGCATGATTAAGGCAAATGATATTGAGACTATAGAGGAAAAAAGCAAGTTAGTTATACCAGAGTAAATTAAAATAACAGGGCTGTTGCAGGAGGGGTTAGACTTTCTGCACAGCCTATTTTTTTAAGTTGAATTGGTTGTAATTTAGGTTAAACAGAATTTTAGCAACTAAAAAAAGTAAAAGAACCAAGGAATTGTCATTGGAGGAATTACTTAAATTTTAGTAAAAATACATCTATAATCTATTTCTAATGCATTTACAACGTCTTCATCCACTATAATATAGTCCTCCAATATTCCGTTAACTTTAAATACTTTATAATAACCTGCCTTTTCCCTGTCGATTTTAAGGGTTTTTAGTGTGCCGTTTTTGTAAAACTCTGAATTTTTAGACAGACAGCTAATTTTATCGGGTAAAATCAGCCAATACAAATGGGATGTCATCTTGTTTACATCTGTCAAACAAACAGGTTTAAAAAATATGCTTTTTACTTTCATTTCATTTAATACTGTCCAAAACCTGTTTGAAATTAAAGGCAGCGGTTCTTCAATAAAATCAGGGTATATTCCCTTATCTTCGATATAAAACATTACAGGATCCGGCTCAATAAACTGTAAACGATTTGTTTTCACATAATCAATATTTATAACTTTATTTGTGCCTTTAATTCGTATGGCATCGGATATTCTTTTGTCACTTTTTAAAATATAATAGTCCTTCATATAAACTGCCTCCTGTAAACCCTATAAACCATAATACTCCGGCAAACCTAACAGTTTTATTCCCACCAAACCGGCTCTTTCTATCTTTTCTTTAATTTCTTCACTAATAACCCAAAACCTGTTTAATATGTCTTTTATTTTAAATATTTTATAATTGCCCACCTCTCTGTCGTTTATTACAAAGCTTCCTACAATCTTCTTAAGTCCGGAAAATTCCGATACCGTATGTTTGCTTTTTTCCCATACAACACAGTTTAAGGGTCTTACAAGCATAAGATAATACTGGTGTGTTTCATCAGCATCATTATATAAATAAATTGGTTTATAAAAAACATTGTTTACCCCTGCATCATCTAAAATATCCTTAAGCCTTGCGGAAACAAGGGGTAGATTGTATGTATAAATGTCCGGCATTTCTTTGCCTAATTTTTCAAAATATATAAATTCTTCTTGATCATTTATATACTGCCATTCATCAAATAAGTATGCTCTTTTGTCAATGGCTGCAGGAACAGGTCCAAGCCTTATCTCGGAGTTTCTATCCCACGCATTGGATTCTATTGTATAATATTTTTTCATAGCATTATCCCTTCCCCGTATGGTATTTATAATCTTCTTTTGCCAAAAATCTCTCAACTATCTGTTTGCCGTCCGGCGACGGCTCAAAATCCGTTATATCTGACTTTATTTTTTCCTGTAATTCTTTAAGCTTATTATCTATGAGATTCTTAGCTTCTTCCCTTCCTTCCGGAGTTTGACCCAAACACCCTTCTTTTCTGCTCTTTGCCAAAATCTCATATTCTATTTCAGCTAAATCCTGTACCAGTTTTTTTTCGTAACTGGGAATTCCCTTTTCAGGTTCAAAATCATGATTTCCCTTATGATACTGGATTTTACTTTTTTCAATTGCTGCTGCCGCTATATCATATTTACTCTTGTCCGATAAATCCGAAAAAGCCATGCCGTGTTTTTTCTTAAATGCAACGGGATCAACCGAGGGAGCACTTATCAAGTTGTCGGTGGAATTTATATCAATACCGAAATAGTTTCCCAATCTGTTTATTCTGAGGGTAAAAGCATAAGGACCAACGGATATTAGGTGGTGTATTTCTTCTCCTATATCAATTTCTAATTCGTCATTGTCAAATTCCTCCAAAGGCACATTGACGGTAAACCTGTTGGTGCCGTGTTCAGCTTTATAATTCTCAGCATAGTTAGTGCTTCTTTCAGAGGGGGTATTCATTTTTTCCAAATCTTTATCGGTAAATGCTTCTTTTTCACATAAATGTTGCTTCACTCCGTCCGAGCTGCCGAAATTTTCGCCACAAAAGGGACAGAAACTTCCTTCTTCTTTTACCATAATATCTTTCATAATTTCCCTTTCCGCTTGCTTTAAATCTGCATCCGTGTATTTTTTTTCTTCCAATTTATCTATTTTTTCTTCTAGTTCTGCTATTTTCTTTTCATTTTCTTCAACATTAATGCCACTATTAATTTCAAATTGTAGTTCAGTAATTATGCCTTCATACGTCTCAACTTTCTCTTTTGCATCGCTGGTCAAATCTGTAAGATTATTTTTCCATTCCTGTATCATCCTAGCTTTTTCTGCTTTAACTCTTTGATACCGTTGTTCAACGGTTTTAATAATATCATCCTTTAAAATAGCTTTCTCAGCTCCGATAACTGCTTTTGATCCACCCACAGCATTACCCCCTACTTAACAACAGTAACTTCTTCTAATTGTTCTTCAGA
>JGI24712J26585_10001465_pt1 | contig 20097 bp, 19 predicted proteins | sample BioPla3DNA2_FD_26585 | JGI IMG/M metagenome (IMG submission 26585) | reverse complement strand
TTACGCTTGACTTAACAGTTTCCGGAATTTTTTGGTTAAAATCTACTAAGACCCTGCCATCTTCAGCAACCTTTTCTCCAGCCACAAAGACCATCTTCGCCTTAATATCTTCCAAGTCATCAAAGATGAAAAAGTCCGCCTTATAATTTGGCGCAATTGCCCCCCTGTCAAAAAGCCTATAGCAAAGCATAGGGTTTATGGTTGCCATTTTCAGGGCATCCATGGGGTCTATCCCAAGCCTTATGGCCTTTCTCACATTATTGTCCACATTTCCATCCTTAATTAAGTCTTCTGGATGCCTATCGTCCGTTGAGAAAAAACATCTACTGATATTGTCTTTTGTCACGCCTTTAATCAAGGTCTCAAGGTTTTTAGAAGCAGACCCTTCCCGAATTTGAACATACATACCCCGAGAAATCCTCTCTGTCATTTCTTCTACAGTTGAACACTCGTGGTCAGTTTGGACACCGGCAATGACATAGTCGTCCAAGTCTTTACCCAAAACAAAGGGCGAGTGTCCGTCAATTAGCTTATCCTCCGACCTTGCCAAGTCTATCTTATCCAAAATATCCTTATCCCTATTTATTGTGCCGACAAAATTCATAAGTTCCCCAAGACCAAGGACTCTTTCATGCTTAATAAGGTCCTTATAGTCCTCTGCCAGTAAAGTTGCACCGGAAGTTTCAAAGGCTGTTGCAGGTACAGATGAGGGTAGCATTACAAATACATTTGCCTTTAAGTCTTCGCTTTCATCTAAGATATATTTAATCCCGTCAAGACCACAAACATTTGCGATTTCGTGAGGGTCGGCAATTATAGTTGTCACTCCACGGGCAACCAAACATTTCATAAATTCAGCCGGGGACACAAAAGAGGACTCGATGTGGACATGGCCATCGGTCATTCCGGGAGCGACATAGGCATTATTAATATCAATGACTTCCTTGCCGGAAGAATAATTTCCAACCCCAATAAATCGCCCATCCTTTATGGCGATATTTCCTCTTATAATCCTATTTTGAAAAACATCAATAACCCTTGCATTCTTGATGATTAAATCCGCTTTCATATTACTTTTTAACATGGCAAGACCTCCATATATGTTCTTTAGATTTAAAACCCAAACTTCGCAGTTAAAAACTCTTCTTACTTCCGTCATTGGGGGGCTTTATCCCCAAGCAATCCACAAGTATATGCCTTGGTACTGGATTGCTTCGCTTTGTTCGAAGATGATATACGAAGTTCAAATTTATAAAAATTATATCATAAAAAGCCTTGAATGATAAAAATTAAAGTTAATTTAAAAATTTACTATACTAAACCTAAATTTTTGATATAATAACACATGTAGTAAATTTGACAATGAATAAGGAGGAAACGATGGACAGTTTTTTAGAAAAGAAATTTAGGTTGAAAGAACACAATTCTGACGCAAAGACAGAAGTTTTAGCTGGGCTTACTACTTTTATGACCATGGCCTACATATTAGCTGTAAACCCTAATATCTTGTCAGCAACGGGAATGGACAAGGGTGCACTTTTTACTGCAACGGCACTTGCCTCTGCCCTTTCTTGTATCATCATGGCCTTTTATGCAAACCTTCCTTTTGCACTTGCACCGGGAATGGGATTAAATGCTTATTTTGCCTATACTGTTGTTTTAGGACAGGGGTTTTCATGGCAAATGGCCTTGGCAGCAGTTTTTGTAGAGGGAATAATTTTTATTTTACTTTCACTGACCAATGTTAGAGAGGCAATCTTTAATGCAATTCCTATGAATTTAAAAACTGCTGTGTCAGTTGGTATTGGTCTTTTCATTGCAATGATTGGACTTGTTGGCGCCCATATTTTAGTTCCAAACAGTGCAACACTTATTTCACTTATTGATTGGACAGACCAAGTAGCATTTCCCTTTCAAACATATGGGATTAGTGCAGTTTTAGGTTTTGTAGGACTTCTCATTACAGCAATTTTGATTTCAAAGAATGTAAAAGGTGGGATACTGTTAGGAATTTTTATTACCTATATTTTGGGAATACTAGCAGAAGTTACAGGAATATATGTGGTAAATCCAGAAGCAGGATTCTTTTCCCTAATACCTAATTTTTCAAATGGAATCTCAATTCCAGATATATCACCAATTTTTATGAAGTTGGACTTCTCTCAAATTGGGAGTATTACCTTCTGGGGAGTATTACTTTCCTTCTTATTTGTAGATATTTTTGATACCCTAGGAACCCTGGTAGGTGTTGCCACAAAGGCAGATATGCTTGACGGAGATGGCAAATTACCAGCGATTAAACAAGCACTTTTATCTGATGCAGTTGGCACAACTGCAGGAGCCTGTCTTGGAACTTCAACTGTTACAACATATGTGGAAAGTGCATCAGGTGTTGCTGCAGGCGGAAGAACAGGACTCACAACACTCACAGTAGGTATATTATTTGTTCTGTCATTATTCTTTTCACCTATTTTCTTAGCAATTCCAAGCTTTGCTACAGCTCCTGCACTGATAATAGTTGGATTCTATATGGTGTCATCTGTAACAAAGATAAACTTTGAAGACTTTACTGAAGGTATCCCAGCCTACATTACTATCTTCGCTATGCCATTCTTCTACAGTATAGCCGAAGGTATTTCAATGGGTATAATTTCTTATGTAGTTTTGAAAGTAGCTACCGGAAAGACAAAAGATGTAACCCCTTTGATGTATGTATTGGCACTAATATTTGTTCTTAGATATATCTTTGGATAGTATTTATTGATATGATTGTCAAAAGTATAAAATCGATGTATCTGTAGGGGCGATTACTAATCGCCCGTTCATCTGATAGGCTATGATTAATTTTGACACCTATATCATTTATTAGAATAAAAACCTCAAGATTCCATAACTAGATACAGGCTAGTTATGGAGTTTTTTATTGTGAATAGAAAACTTGCACATTGTCATTGCGGGGAAGAGAAGTAATCCAGTAAGGCATATACTTATGGATTGCTTGGGCTGAAGATCTTGCAATGTTGGGAGTAAGAAGAGCTTTTTAACTGCAATTTTGAGTTGCGACCATAAAAAATTATACTAGAAGTATAAAAAATACTTTCCAAATTCTACTACCAGTGTCTTAACTTATGGTAAAATTTGTTTTATACTAATAACATCTCGAGAGAATATTTATAGGAGGAAGTCATGATTAATCAAAATAAAATCCATGAACAAATAAAATACTTTAGGAAAAAACGAGGGCTTACACAGGAACAATTGGCTGAAATTTTAGATGTGAGCATTGGTGCAGTTTCTAAATGGGAGTCGGGACAGAACACTCCGGAGCTAAATATGATTATTAATTTGGCAAGACTTTTTGAAGTTTCGGTGGATGTCCTGATTGGATATGAGGTTGAATCTTTAGACTTGGAAGAAAATATTGAAAGCATAAATAGATTGACTAAAGAGAGAAAGTTTGATGAGGCCATTGAACTTAGCCAAAGGCTACTTTTTAAATATCCAAATAACTTCAAGACGGTTCATTCATCTGCCAGAACTTACTTTTTAGCTGCCTTTGACAGTGGGGATAAAAAAAAGAAAAACCTATATTTTGAAGAGGCTTTACAGCTTGAGAGAAAGGCTTTGAATTTACTTGACCAAGATAAGAGTCCCTTATTAACAGAAATAAAAATTAAGGCTGAAATAAGTCAAATCTATAGGATTTTAGGCAAAACAGATGAGTCGGTAAGGATATTAGAAGAGATTAATGCAAATGATTTTTATAGTTCAAACATCGGATATATCCTGACTTCACAGTCCAATCCTACCGGTAAGGACTTGGAAAAGGCTTATGAGAACTTGCAACTGGGCTTGATGAACTCTATGGATATCTTGCTGAACACTTGCTATGGCTATATAAATTACTATCTTAAAACCAAGCCTGTAGATTATAATAAAATCTTAGATGTTTGTAATATTGCAAGAAGTTATTGCGATTCCTTAAGTCCTAACGATAAGAAGACTCCCTCTTATTTAGATAGGATAAAGGTAACATTTTTAATCGTAGAGGCGATTTCATACCAGTTTTTGGAAGATGAAAGCTTAGCAGATAAAAGGTTGATGGAAATAAAAGATATGGCTGAAAGATATGATAAAAGTCCATCTTTTAAAATTGAATCGGTTCACCTAAGTGAGAAGCGAAAGTCACAAGTCTTTGATGATTTTGGTGAATCTTTAAGTAAGTCTACCACGAGGATTATTAAAGACCAGCTTGAAGATGATGGTGAAGCAGACCATATTAAGATTATTTTAGAAAAATGGGAGAAGATAATAGGGTCATAATGAAAGGAGTTAAAAATGAAAACTAATCAATATATAAAAGAATTTTTTAGGAGGAACAAGTTAAATGCTGTTATAATTTTGCTGGTATACTTAATTGTAGCAGTTTCCAACATGGCAATTTCTTGGTATCTGCAGGTTGCAATAGATACAGCTACAGCCAATTCCAATTTCAGCTTTGAAAATATTGTCATGATTGCAGTATGTATAATTTTCAGTGTTGCCTTTATATTTATTCTGGCTACATTCGTAACTCCAAAGTTTTTTATGAGGGCTTTGAGGCAGTTCAAGGAATACGCCTTTAAAAAATTACTGGAAAAGAATATAGCTTCCTTTTCAAAGGAAAACACATCCACATATATTTCTGCCTTTACTAACGATATAGTGAGCATAGAAACAAATTATGTCAATAACATCTTTATGATTTTCCAATACTTTGCCACGATGTTCGGTGCAATGATTCTAATGTTTTATTATAGCATTCCCATGTCCCTAATAGTTTTAGGACTGGCAACCATTCCTGTGATTGTATCAATTATTACCGGCAATAAATTGGCTGCCAAAGAAACTGCTGTATCGGAGGCCAATGAAGTTTATACATCTACTGTAAAGGACATCTTGAGCGGCTTTCCTGTTGTGAAAAGTTTCAATGCAGAGGCGGAAATTTTTGATATGTATGTAAAAGCCAATATGAACTTGGAAGAGACGAAGGCAGACAGGACAAGGATGAGTCAAATCATACAGGGGGTTTCTACGGTTGCTTTTTTAACAACTATATTGGGGACAATAATCATCGGTGTTTGGATGATACTGAACAATAAATTGGGGATTACTGCCGGTATGCTGGTGGGCTTTGTAAACCTATCTTCAACTGTTGTCCAGCCTATTGGTGTAATCCCGGGTCTCTTGGGACAAAAGAAGGCGGCAGAGGCCTTGACCGAAAAATTGGCTAAAAATCTTGAACACAATGTGGTGGACACAGGTAAGGACATTGACGAAGGGCTTAAAGAAGGGATAAGGATTGACAATCTTTCCTACTCCTATGACGGAAGTAAACTTGCCCTTAAAAACATTACCGGTGAGTTTGAAGCAGGCAAGTCCTATGCCATAGTGGGTGGGTCCGGTTCAGGCAAGTCAACACTTCTAAACCTGCTTATGGGGTCTGACCAATCATACGAGGGTCAAATTTCTTTGGATGATAATGAACTTAGGGATATAAGTTCCAAGTCCTTATATGAAATGCTGGCACTTATTCAGCAAAATGTATTTATTTTCAACGCAAGCATAAGGGATAATATTACAATGTTTAAAGCCTTTCCTGAGGAAAAAATTGATAGGGTAATAAAGCTGTCGGGCTTGGATAAGTTGATTAAGGACAGGGGAGGAGACTTTCTCTGTGGGGAAAACGGCAACAAGCTGTCCGGTGGGGAAAGGCAGCGTATATCCATTGCAAGAAGCCTTTTAAGGAACAGTTCCGTCCTGCTTGTTGACGAGGCTACAAGTGCCCTTGACAATGAAACTGCCTATAATATTTCCCAATCAATCTTGGACTTAAAGGATTTGACGAGGATTGTGGTAACCCACAGGTTGGAGGACAGTCTCCTTAAACAGTATGACAGCTTGTTGGTTTTCAACAACGGGGAGCTGGTTGAAGAGGGTAGCTTTGATGACTTGATGGGAAGGAAGGAGTACTTTTACTCCTTGTATATGGTGAGTAAATAATCTCAATTTATTAATAATAAGGTTGAAAAGTCAAACCCACCGGTTTAATTGGCGGGTTTGACTTTTTGGGTATTATAGAATAAACTTTGCCACTTCCTCTTGTAAGTCAGTTGCAATTATTGCTAGACTTTCACTAGCATTGGAAATATCTCTTATGGCTTGGACTTGAATATCAACGGATGCACTGGCTTCTTCGGTTGAAGCAGCATTTTCCTCAGCTATGGCAGATAGGCTTTGTACAACTTCCACCACATGGTTATTATTTTTTTCTGCATTCAATGATGAAGAAGTAATTTTGGAAATAACATCTTCACTTATGGAAACAGCCTTGGCTATCTCTTGGAAGTTTTCTTCCGTATCCCTAGCCCTGTCTTCTTGTTCAATAGCCATTTTTGTCACACGCTCCATTGTCTTAACAGCCTCATCAGTTTTATTTTTTAGTTCTTCGATAATTACCTTTATTTCGCTTGAAAAAACGGCAGATTCTTCAGCCAGCTTTCTAATTTCATCGGCAACAACTGCAAAGCCCCTGCCGGCATCACCTGCCCTGGCTGCCTCAATTGCAGCATTTAAAGCAAGCAAATTGGTCTGGTCAGAAATGGATTGAATCATTTCGCTGGCATTGGCTATTCTATCGGCCTCTTCATTAGCTTCGGTCATAATATCTCCCATTTGTCTGGAGGCTCCATTGTTCTTCTCTGTAATATCCATAAGCAGTCCTAAAGAACTTCTGCCCAAGTCTTCTTTTTCATTAATGCTGGCCATTGACCGGTTCAGTTCCTCTGTTAAGTTAGCGACTTCATTAAGCAACTCTTGGATTTCATGAATTTCCTCTGCAGCAGAGCTTGTGTCCATGGCTTGGCTTGTTGCACCTTCGGCTATATTATTTACAGCACCGGCAACTTCTTGGGATGAATCTGCTGCACTTTGAGCTGTTGCTGTTAACTCTTCTGCAGTGGCAGCAGTGTTTTGTGCATGGGCTGAAATTTGAGAAATAATTGAAAACAAATTATTCTTAACCTGTAATGTAGAGTTGAAAATACGGCCAACCTCATCCTCTCTATTGGAATAATCAATTGTTGGATTTTTGGATAAATCATAATTAGCAATATGTTCCAAGTCTGTTTTAAGATTATTAAAGACATCTGCAACAGGAGTTGCCAACTTAAAATATGCCGCAAGGAGAACCAAAAGTAAGAAAACACCAAGATAGCCCCCCAAAATCAGTTGCAACCGAGTTAATTCTTGGAAGATTTCCTTTTTATCCATTGCTAAAAGAGCTACATAATCACTGCCCGGAAGATTATAAACTGTACCCACCCTCTTAACACCACGCAACTCATACTCGCCAAAAGAACTTGTATCAGAATTTATTGACTCAGTAAAAAAGTCGCTGAGTTTTTTGTGTCCGGGGTCTTTCTTTCCGGCCTCAATTATGTTAAAGCCCTCTTCTACCAAGGCATGATTTGCATGTCCTATAACTGCACCATTCCTATTATATATTGCAACCTGCCCCGTTTCACCCCATTTAAATTCACTACATAACTTTGAAATATAATCTATCTTTTTAATGGCTGCAAAGACTCCCATAAATTTTCCATTATAAAGGTCATAGTAAGGAGTAGAGATAACCATAATCTTGCCACCGGAAACAACATCATCTATTATGTCGCTGGTATAAGTATTTTTATCCATGGCCTCTTTAAAGTAATCGGCATCGGCAACATTAAATTTTGCAGCATCCCTATCAAGATTTACCCCGTTGCCATATTTGTCCACTTTAAAATAGAGTTCAAAGCCATTTTCTTTAGAATTTGCTTCAAAAAAATCAATAATTGTATTCTCGTCAAACTCGTCATCATAAAGCATAGGGTTTTGAGCAACTTCCTTTACTATTTCTTCGTTATATAACTTTTCATTGTAAACCTTTTCTGCTACTTGTCTAGTAATAACATCCATATCTTCTGTTATCTGCTCTTTCAAGACTCTTACTGACAATCTGGAGCTAACCACAAATATAATAAAAAAGATTAGGGATAAACTTAAAACTAAGCCCAAAGCAATTTTTGCTTTAATGCTTTTTAATTTTTCAGTCTTTACATTTTTCTTTAAAGGCTTAAATTTAATTTTTGTATCTTCCATATAAAATTCCTCCTTGTTAATTTTATAAAACCAGATTTTATAATGTTATGTTTGATTCAACTTCTATTCGTTTCTATAATGCTTTCAAGATATTTTATTACATCTCCCTTTTCCTTTAGTTTTGAACCTTCAATTAAAGAATTAAAATAGCATATGAATACATCAATAAAGCTAATACATTTTGTAAAAAACAAAGTTTCAGGCTTATTATACTTTTCAGCGATTAAGCCGCCATCTTCCTTAATCATAATGGCAAGTTCTACAGAAGAGCTTTCTCTAAAAAATAAATTATAATTCCTTTCTTCCTTTAAAAGCCTTATTATCTCTTCGATGTGGACCAAGTAGTCTTCTTTTGAATAGTTTAGAAAAGTCCCGGCAAAGAGAAGCTTATAATCACCTCCATGCTCTTCTATTTTCGAAAGGATAATACTTTCATAATTGGGTTTATTTTGAAGGGCTTTAAAAAACTTTTTCCTTCCATACCTGTAGGGTGTTAAAAAGTTCAAGTTTGGATTTTCTCTCTGTATTTTTTCTGCAAGATTTTCCGGCAGAGTATAAAGGGCGGGAGTATTTCCCATAAAATAAAAAGAGCCATCGCCTTTATTTAAGCTATCAAACATTTTTTTATAGTTATTAGCGATATCTTTATTGGCTATTTCTAACATTAAATCGCAGCCTTCTAAAAAAACCTCCAAGTTGTAGTAAAGAGCACTTATTTCTTCTTTATCCTTAATATAGACTGTCAACAAATCCTCTTCTAATTTTCCAGTTGGAAGACTAATGATTGCTGCCTTATTTTCTGAGACAGACAAGAAATTTCTGGGTATAATGCTCCTTGAAAGCAGATTTAGACTATCCCGTGGATATAGGTAAGGCAATACATTTCCTGAAATTAAAAAGGGTATCCATATTTTTATAAAGCGTAAAGTTTCTTTAATATCGTTTCCAACTTCATAGATAATTATAATTTTATGACCATGATTTAATACTTCCCCAATGCTGTTTGAAAGTTCCTCATGGAACTCCTCATCATCAAGGTAATAGTCTTTATTTTGACTTGAGTACCAAATTAGAGTTTTGGGTTTTTCTTCCTTCATAACATTTTGGAGAACTGTAATTATAGCTTCATATTTTTCTTTATCCCCGTAATAATATCTAGACTCCTTTCTCAATTCATAATTATTGATAAGCTTATTATCAATGTCTTTCTTTAACTCATGACTTGAAATATCCTGCAATAAATCTTTAATCATTTCCTTCAGGTTATTTCTTGAAGTAAGCCAGTTAGAAAGGCACATTGTGGAGTCCTCATTACTCTTTGAAAGATTTTCTCCTGTAATATCTTCCAAGAGTTTGATTCTTCCTTTTTCCATTGCAATGTAAAATAAATAACTGCTTAGGTTGCTAATAAAATCCGGCTCAGACGGCAAGTTCCTTTTACCATTTCTTAACCTTGAGATGTATGAAGAATCTAGAAAAATCTCCTTGGCTAAACTTGCATTGGAAACCTCCAAAGCCGTCATAATAATATCCAGTTTTTCACCAAACAATTTAGCCACCCCCTTATTATTTTTATAAGATATACTGATTGTCAAATGAAAACAGATGTAACATTAATTCTTATACAGTTTAGTATGATATCACAAATAAGAAATATATAAAATGAAATTTATTTTTTGTCAAAAATTGTCATGATTCGGCATTTACTTATGTGGAGTCGGAAGGCTGGTGGAAATATCTATTTATAGCCTAGCAGCAAGGCTAAAATTTGCTATGAGGATTCTTTTGGAAATGAGTATAACTAGAGAAGAAGTATATAAAAAGCTTACAAGAAAACTGACTATATTGTGAAAAATATTTTAAATATATGCAGGTTTTTGTAAAAAAAAAGCAAAAGTAATTTATATTTTTCCGGTATGTAATTTGAAATAGATTCTAGTAATACTTATTTTCAGTAATATAGGAATAAGGAATGATGAAGGACAAGTCTATTGACTAATCAAAAGTTCAGGAGGAAAGAATATTTATGAAAAAAGAAAAATTTTTACTAATGTTATTGCTTGTATCATGCATGGTCTTTATAAGTTTTCTGACCTATGCATCGGATATACCAAGGGCATTAAGGCTAGAAGATGTAAAGGATAGGTTACCGGCTATTAGGAACCAAGTTCCCTATGGTAACTGTTGGGCACATTCTGTAATAGGAACCATGGAGACCTCTCTTATTTGGAAGGAGGGTCTGGCAAATACCATTGACTTATCGGAGCCACACCTTACCTACTATGCAACCACAGTAATCTTTTTGACGACAAGATATGGGTAACCGAACCTAATGTGATGGACTACGGGTTGGAACAGAGGTTTGGTCTAAATACACTCATTCATAGGATAGGGGCAGTTGACGAAAACCCTAATGAGGATAAGGAAGCTATTAAAAATGGGGCAGACCGATTAATAATGAAACAGATGCAAAGTATTACCTAAAGCAGTGGAGATATATTCCTAACAGGCCGGAGAATTGGGATTCTGTAAAAAGGGCTATATTGGAGTTCGGGTCCGTGGGCATTTCTTACTATGCTGATAAGTATAGCTATTATGATTATACCAATAAGTCATATATGGTTAATAAGCTAGGACTAATGCGAAACCATGGGGTCATGGTGGTAGGATGGGATGATGACTACAGTTATGAATCTTATTTTTGTTGGCATATAATTCATACTCTATGCCTGAGTTTTATGTAGCAGAGGGAATAAGTGCAGACAGGGATTATAAAAACATCTACCAGTATGATAAGGCAAATTATAACATCGAAAACCTAAGGCGACTTATTGATATTAACTCTTCTAAAAGCAAATGTATCCTACACTATTAGAATTTATACTGGTGTGGAGGACAGCCCAACTTCAGGCAAAGAAGCAACGATTCAGACAGGTATTACCAACTTTGGAGGATATTACAGGGTAGACTTGAATGACAAGGACAATAAAATAGAACTTGAGGTATCCCCGCAAATTAGTTTGATTAATGGCTATGAGATGCTGGTAAGCTATATGGGAGTCTATTTGCCGGGGACAAGCTATGAAATTATTGTAAGGCTAAATGATTCAAAAGGAGAAGAGAAGGTTTATAGGATGGAGTTTACAACAGTTAAATAGTGGCTATTTTAAATTTTTTAGGGCGGTCGATGACCGCTCTTTTTGTATGATGGGTACATATGAATAGCAGACAAAAGACAGAAGCTACTTGATGCCATATAACAAAAAATTAATGAGCCTTGTCTATATACACATAGATGAGATGAAAGTAGACTTAGAGAAAATAGATGTTCAGCGACAATTTTCAGCATAAAATATAGTTTAATTATCCTAAGTCTGATATAATAATCTAAATATAATAAAAAATTCGGAGTGAAAAGATGGAAAAAAGAAAATTAACTGCATCCATTTGGGGGGCGGGCTTCATCGCCCAGACCCATGCAAAGGTCCTCCATGAAATGGGTGTTGATATTAAGTTAATCTATAACCGTACACAGGACAAGGCTGAAAGCTTGGCGGCTATTTGCGGTGCAGAAATTGCGACCACAGATGAAAGCCTTTTGTTGGAAACGCCGGTTGATGTTGTTCACCTCTGCACGCCTGCCAACCTACACTATGAACAAACAGTCAAACTTATAGAGGCGGGCTTCAATATTTTTTGTGAAAAGCCTTTGACCTTAAACAGGGAAGAAGCCATAAGTTTAGAAAAGTTAGCAGAAGAAAGGGGGATTATAACTGGTCTTGGTTTTAATGTCCGCTATCATCAAGCCATAGGCAGGGCAAAAGAAATCATTCAAGACCCCAGTTTTGGAAAGATTAACCTTGTTCATGGGGCATATTTACAAGAGTTCCACGCACTGCCGGCTTTTTTGGACTGGAGGTATGATACAAGGACAGGGGGGAAGATGAGGGCGGTGACAGAAATCGGCTCCCATTGGATGGACCTAGTCCAGTTTTTAACAGGAAATAAAATTCTAGGACTGTCTGCGACCTTTTCTTCCTTTTCACCAGAGAGGACTCTTGTTGATGGTATGATGTACCCAAAGGAAGTGGAGGGAGAAAAAATCAAGCTTGAATCAGAGGATGCTGCCATCATTACATTTAAGTTTGAAGATGGCTTTATTGGAAACTGTGTCTTGTCGGAAGCTTCCCAGGGCAGAACTAATATGCTATCTGTGGAAGTCACAGGTGAAAGGAAAAACCTATGGTGGCAGAGTGAAGAGGTCAATAACCTCTATCTTGCCGAGAAAGGAAAGGGCTTTACAACCTTTCGAGCTGCCTTCGGCGGAGGTTTTGAGGATACTTATAGACTTATGTTTAAAGACTTCTATAGAGATATAGCTAAGGGAAAGAAGAGGAAAGATTCAACCTATCCGTCCTTTAGCGACGGGGCTAGGAATGTCGTTTTGTGTCAGGCTGTTTATGAAAGTGCAATGAATGACTCGAAATGGGTATATATTAACGATTAAAAATTCGTAAGCTGCCATTGCGAGTACTGAATGTGGTCTGGCAATTTAACAAGGAAGAAATAAGCGAGCTGAATAAAAACCCTCTGGATCGCCACGCTTCGCTCGCGATGGCTTGAAATAACGCCATCGTGAGGGAGCGACCAGCGACCGCGGCAATCCGGTGCTTAAGAGAATGACCCGGATAAAAGAGATGCTTTAAAAACTTTGGATTACAATAGACAACTTATATTATGATAAATAAGAATGGAGGAAAATGATGCCTAAGTATACTGCTTTAGAGATAGCAGACCATTTTGGAATGGAAGCCTTAACAGGGGAGGGAGGCTACTTCTTGCAAACATATAAAAGTGATGAAAGGATACCGGAAGGGCTACTTCTTGGAAGGAAGGGAGAAAAGCCCATTGGGACAGCCATCTTATTTTTAATGACAACAAGGGCCTTTTCCAGAATGCACCGACTGGCAAGTGATGAAGTCTTCCACTTCTATATGGGGGACAAGGTTGAAATGCTGGCCTTATACCCAAACGGCGAGAGCCAAGTTGTAAGCTTTGGCAATGACCTTCTTGCCGGTGAACTGGTTCAATTTACAGTTCCAAGGGGGACTTGGTTTGGACTCCGTGTCCTTCCAAATGGGGAAAGGGACTGGGCTTTATTGGGTACAACTATGGCACCCGGCTATGACGACTTAGACTTTGAAGGAGGGGACTTTGAAGAATTGAAGACCTTGCTTAAAAATAAAGAGCACTTGCCACTGTTGGAACTTTTGTCAGGCCCTGCCAATTATGACTTGGAATAAAAATTATTTTAGCGAAAGGGGAAAGAGAGATGCTAAGAAAACTTTTATATTTATTTTTTTCTGTAGCATAATCTTTTTTACAGCTTGTGGTGGAAAAGCCAATACTATCTACATAGAGCTGCAAACTTATCGGATGAAGAAGAGAAGCTAGGGAAGCTTTCTGGCTTGGGTGTAAACCAATATATCTATGACTTTGTATTGGAGGACGGGGTAGAGTCTATGGAGGTTAATACTTACAGGCTTGTTGACGGAAAGTGGGACAGTATTTCAAGTAGCAAGGAAGTCTTTAAAGATTCTACCGGACGACTTGCCTTAGGCTATGAAACAATTGCTGATGGTGTGAGGGTTGCTGTCCAGTCGGAGGGCAATAACGGGATATCGTCATATGTTCCGGATTATAAAGAGGATACTTCATATATGTCCGGCATGAGAAAAAAACTCAATGAAAGGCAAGAGATAAGCTTTAACGAAGAATTCCCTTTAGTATGGGAAATAAGGACAAGCAAGGATGTAATTCAAGGTCCGTCAAGCTTGGACTAAGCATATCTGAAATCGAAGAAGTCATTCCAATGGAACAAGCAGCCTATCATCAATTTTGCGAAAGAAAGAATACCAATTGGAAGTTGAAGGAAAGAGAAGGAACATTTTAGAAAGCCTTATTAAGGATGGGGAGAATGATGATATTATCGACGAGTTGAATAGTCTTGAAGTGGAAGAAAATCTCTACCAAAGACTTGAGAGGGCCTTTCCCGGATGTTTTGGTCAAATGTTATTCTTTGCATATCAACCTTTTTGAATGAGCCAATCAGAGAAGGCGGGGAGGGGGCCTATAGGGAATATGTTAAATATTTAGATGATCTGCCAGCCTTTGAACTGACTGACAAGGAGAAAGACTAGATCGAAGAGGTCAGTTCAACTTTTGATATAAGCCTTTTAAAAGAGGTGAACAATGCTAAAGTAAAAGCTGTTGAAGATTTTGAAGGCTGGTTACTTGAAAATGAAGAAGCTATCGAAGAGTATGAGAACTTTAAAAATAGTGAAGATTATTTAAAGAGTACAATGAAAGAGGTTCAAGAGAAACTAAAGGGGTACATGATTGATAATAAGTATTATGAAGATGGAATACCGCTTATAAGGAAGTTTAGTAAAAGCTATGATGAGTATTATTGCAAGCTCCTTGAGGCGAATGATAGCTATATTGAATTGCATGACAAATAAAAAATGCAGAGCATTAGAAAGGCGGTAAAAATATCGTCTTTTTAATTTGAAATTCAAACTTCGCACATTGTCATTGCGAGCAAGGGAAACAATCCATTCCAAGTTTAAATTATGGATTACTTCGGGTTAAAGCCCTAGCAATGACGGGGGCAAGAAGGCTTTTCTAATTGTGGAGTTTAAATTTGAAACTTTCTTTAGGAAATCTGATAGATATGGTATAATAAACACACAAAAGACTGGAGGTTATACAATGGATAAAAATACATACCGAAAGGGTCTAATAAGCACAATAACCTGTTCTATACTATGGGGATTTTTGCCCATATATTGGAACAGTCTGAAGCCAATTCCTTCTTCTGTAATTATTTTCTACAGGATTTTTCTTATGTCCCTTACCTGCTTCCTTATTTGCCTTTATAAGGAAAGAAGTTTGAGAGGGGTCTTTGAAGATTTTTTCGTTGACAGGAAGAAGATGATTATTTTAACCCTTGCAGGACTGCTCCTTACTGCCAACTGGAGTATCTATATCTTCNCCGTCAATGCCGGTTTTATAATTCAAACAAGTCTTGGCTACTTCATTGAGCCACTGATTATTTGCCTTTTCGGCATGGTAATCTACAAGGAGAAGACAAATAAGTATAAAAAAATAGCCATTGTATTTTCCTTTATCGGGCTGGTATTTATGATAGTTGGGAAAAGGGAGCTTCCCTTAATATCCATAGCACTTGCCCTTTTCTTTGCCGGTTATGCAGCCATAAAGAAGAGTATTGNCCTAAATCCCTTCCAGTCCCTCTTGTATGAGACAGTTTTTATTGCACCTATTGCCTTGCTGGTTGTTTTTTATTTGGAGGGGACAGGTCAGGGCGGTCTTATTTATGGTGGAGGGAAGTTCGGACTCCTATTATTTTCAGGACTTGCAACGGCAGTTCCCATGGGGCTATTTTCCTATGGAGCTAATAAAATTCCACTGATAACCCTAGGGCTTACCCAGTACATATCCCCGTCAATTGCACTGATATTGGGGATATTCCTCTTTAAAGAAGGCTTCGATAAGACCCAGTTCATTTCCTTTGTAATTATTTGGATTGGGCTTATAATATTTACCTATGGTGAAGTTGTGGACAACCGTGAAAGGTAAAATAAATCTTGTGTATTGGTTTAAAGTGTTATATAAAAAAACACCATAATAAGTGAAAGGAGTTTTGCCTATGATTTACGATATATTGATGAATAAGAAATCAATGTTAATTATTCTGATTGGTCTTCTTGCTGTTTCTATTGCCTTTGTATCGGCAGATGGACCGGTTAGACTATTTATACTTTATTTATTATTCTTACTTGCTATGACCTTTACTAAATGATTCAGCTACTTAGAGAAAAAATTATATTATTGATTCAAACTTCGCACATCGTCATTGCGAGCGAAGCGAAGCAATCCAGTTATAAGGCAAATACTTATGGATTACTTTGGACTAAAGTCCTTGCAATGACGGGAGGGGCAAAAAGGGTTTTCTAAATCCGAAGTTTGGGTTATTGATTTAAGAACTTATGAGCCGGTTACAATTGTAGTGGGCTCTTTTTTTATAAATTTTTAACTTGCAACTAAGGCCGGGATATCATAGAATTAAATGTGAGAAGATTAGTAGAATTCACGGAGGATACTTATGAAATTAAAAATTAAAATAATTTACCTTATCGCCTTGCTTGTTCTTATTGTTTTTATCATTATAGGTCTTAACAATAAAGTTATAACAACGACTTATTACATTGAGGACAAGAGGCTAAAGAAGGGATTTAAAGTAATTCTGATAACGGATACCCACAGCTGCAAGTATGGAGAGGGGCAGAGGGAAGTCTTGGATAAGATTGCTAGCGAAAAACCTGACTTAATCCTACTTTCCGGCGATATTATAGACGACGACCTGCCTATGGAACTTGGCTTTTGGACAGTGAAAAAAATTGCAGAATTTGCTCCGACCTTTTATGTAACCGGCAACCATGAAATATGGTCGCAAAAGTATGATTATATAAAAGATAGGATAAGAGCCTTCGGGATAAAGGTCTTGGAGGGCAATGGGGAGAGCATTGAGATTAATGGAAATGAAATCCTTATTATGGGTCTTGACGACCTGGAAATTGGCGGAGAATATAATAGGCAGCTTATGGATTTAGAGAAGGTCCACTCTGATAAGCTGACCTTCCTACTTGCCCACAGACCGGAAAGGCTTATGGACTATGACAGGCTGGATCTTGATTATGTTTTTTCAGGACATGCCCACGGAGGCCAGTGGAGGCTACCGGTTATTTTAGAGAGGGGCTTGCTGGCACCAAACCAAGGCTTGTTTCCCAAGTACACAGTGGGAGTCAATGACCTTGGCAGCTACAGGCTAATTGTCAGCAGGGGACTAAGCAGGGAGTCAACCATTATACCCAGATTTTACAATCCGCCGGAAGTCGTGGTTATAAATTTCGAATAGGAGGAAGCTATGGATTTTGAAGTTGAAAGGGATAGTGAATAGAGAGGAAATTTTAGAGCTTCCCCTTAGCCTCACTTGCGGAAGGGAAGATGAAATAAGTTTTAGGCTCTCTGACGGAAGGGAGGTAAGCTCCTATATAAATAATGTCTACTTGGTTGATATTTGGAAAGAACTTGAGGATATGTTTGAAGATGAGGAATATAAGAGGAAGGCTTTAAAGTATGTGACCATAGAAGAATTTGAAAAAATGAAGGAGGACACTTGGGAGGTTCTTGAAAAAGTCTGTCCTAAGGGCAAGTCTTATATGTATATAGATTATGAAGTGACCGAAGACCTACAGCTGGACTTTTATTCCTCTTCCTTTTTAGATTCCAAGCCGAAAGTTAGGGATGAAAGTTCAACTATATTTTTTAGGAATAAGCCGGAAATGACAGTAGGTAAACATGGTCTAAAGCTTCGGGGTGCAATAATTCAAGAGCACTTTGAGCCGGATACCATTAGCTTGGAGGGCGAATTGTTTGCTTGTATAGAAAGGATAGAAATGAAGCCGGTGAAGTTGTACTAATAAAACAAGGAGAGAGGAATGAAATATTTTACAAAGGAATATGCAGAGTCTTTGCAGTATACAGGTCTTGTGGATAAGTATGAGGCTATTGAAAATGATTTAAGGGACAGTGATATCGAAGACTTATATAAGAAGATGGAGGGGGAATTTATTGAAGAAGAAAGGCGAGCCTATGATACTCCTCCCGTTGAAATATATGGAATTTTTGGAGATTTGGAATTGGCTCTAAAGGATGTGTTGATAGGGGATGTGGACAAAAAGGGTTATGAGTATGATTTAAGAAATCCGGAAAGCTTGGAAGAATGGAATAAATATAAGGAAGAAAGCTTTAAGCGAGATATGGAAGAATTTGAAAACAGGGGACCTTTTGATGAAGAAGAGGCAAGGGAACTTTTTAAGATAAATTATAATATGGCATTGGAAGCAAAGTACCATTTTCCGGACTGGGTCTATGAAAGTGTCGATAACAGGTTAATTGCACTTTATTATCTACCAAGAGATGTTTATGATAAGTTAAAAAAGATTAGCGATGAAAATGAGGAATTTGTAAGGAAGGTTGATAGGCTTGCAGATGAAAATTTGTATAGTCAGGCGATACCGGACCATATGCATGATTTGCTCTTACTACACGATGCAAACCTTATAAAGCTTGAGGAAAGAGAAGGGGATATTTTCTTATACATAAGGTCGGAATGTTATTTGCACACAAAAGACCCAATTATTTTAAAGTTTGTTGGAGGAGAGTATTTAGAAAAAGAAGAAATGAACCTTGAAGTGGATTCGAGAGGTTATTCATCAACATCTTTTTCGTATCAAGAGACACATAACAAGGGGGACCACTTTGAATTTCACTTTTTGTTGAATACATTTGTTGACGGCGGTGTCAAGGATATATACCTAACCATTAAGGCAAGGGACTTGGTTGAAGGGTAAAAAATTTATTAAGGTGTGGGGAGATTATGGATATTATTTTCAAGCCGTCAAAGGAGATAAAGGTAAATATTAAAGAGGGTCAGCTTGGACAGATTTCAAGTCCTGCAAGGATTAAAAAAGCCTGTGAAAAGGAGGAGGTCATTGCCTTTGACATTCTTTATAAGGATGACCTTATTGGCTTTGCTCTCTTTAAGAAATATGACAAGGGAAAGTTTTTTCTTTGGAACTATGCCATAGATAAGGATTATCAAGGGATGGGACTTGGAAAGAGGTCGCTTACGGTCTTGTTATCCTTGATGAAAAAGGACTACAAGGCAACTGAAATATCAACAAGCTACATTTTCGGAAACGAAGTTGCTAAAGGCTTATATGAGAAGGTCGGCTTTGTTGAAACTGATGTGGTGGAAGAGCCTGATTGCCATGAAGTTAATATGTTATTGAGTCTATAGTTATAAAAAATGTAAACTCGGAGGCTTGGAAGTGATTTTACACTGTATGGAGATATCAATCTAGAAAATGGCTATTTCCCAAAAATTATAGAAATTTGATTTTGTATGACATAAATGTATTTATTACTGAGGCTGAAGAATTATTTAATTATTTGAAGCAATTTAGTAAACTTAAATATGATGGTGATGGTATTCTCTTGGGTTACTTATACTATTCTCAAATTAAAATCTCTAATGATGATGTGCGAAGTTTAAAATATTTAATTTAAAAGTAGTAAATCGTAAATGATTTACTGCTTTTTCTTTTTTCTATAATGATAAAAGGGAATTATTTACTGGTCTATTGATCTTGAATGGTCTTAAGTGGNAGGCTTGGAAAGTGGATAAAGAAGGACCAATATTTAATTCTCCAAATTCCTATATAAAATAAAATGATTTTTCTTATATTCAATTAAACCTTCCTTTTTCATGTTCATAAGTTCTCTTGAAAGGGCAGACCTGTCTACATTTAAATAGTCTGACAACTCATTGCGGTCAAAGGGGATATAAAATTCATTTGACTTATTTTTTATGGCAAGGGCTGAAAGGTAGGCTGAGACCTTTGGCCTAATCTTCTTGTAGGAAGTTTGAAAAATCCTTTCAGACAAGGCAAGATTATTTTTCGATGAAATCAGGAGCAGGTTATTTATTATCTTTTCATGCCAAGACCTGGCCCTCTTGTAGCAGTTGAAGATACAGCTTGCCTTTATGAAAAGGACACTTGTTTTTTCTGTAGCCACCACATCAACCAAGAGGTCTTCACCACTAAGGGCATAGGCCTCTGCAAATATTTGACCTTTCTTCTTTTGTGAAAGCAAAATCGTGTCCCCCCAGTAATTTGTACTTTGGATATTTACACTCCCTTCTATTATCATGCCAATATCTGTCGCCTTATATCCTTGCATGTAAATATAGTCTTCTTTTTTATA